>JAEEGL016142852.1_pt1 | contig 26899 bp, 26 predicted proteins | sample 9134231 | NCBI WGS metagenome assembly JAEEGL01 (sample SAMN16246548, study PRJNA631951) | gut metagenome | biome: gut microbiome; feature: rumen; material: fiber-attached | host: Bos | place: Iran: Karaj | collected 2018-10 | reverse complement strand
CTAAATATAAAATAATTATAAATTATTAGCACTCTCTATTGACGAGTGCTAATTCTAGGTGTATAACGTAGTTACAACAAAGGAACAAATAAAAACACAATGTTCCAATACCAACTAGTAAACGGGATTATTACAAAATAATTTATATAAGGAGGTTGTTATTATGTTAATGCCTAGTATTTTATCAAATGATTTTATGGATGATTTCTTCGGAGTACCACGTATCACAGGATTCGGACGTCAGATTGATAATGATTTCACCAGAATGATGACCACCGATGTAAAAGAAACAGAGAATGCTTATCAGGTTGATATGAATCTTCCAGGATTTGCAAAGGAAGATATCAAGGCTGAATTGAAAGATGGTTATCTAACAATCAAAGCTGAGACAAACCAGAATAATGATGAACAGGATGATGATGGTAAATATATCCGTCGTGAGCGTTACACAGGTTCTTGCAGTCGTAGCTTCTATGTTGGTAACGACGTAACTCAGGAAGATATTCATGCTGCATTCAAGGATGGTGTCCTCACCCTCAATATTCCAAAGAATGAAGCTATTCCTCAGAAGGAAGAAACAAAATACATTGCTATCGAGGGATAATACCATATTCTCTTCTATAATAACTTGGCCCTAAAGGAAAACCTTTAGGGCCTTTTATTATTCTAAATATTCAAATACTATTGTAGGGCAGATTTCTCTAATCTTTTTAATAAAGTCATCACGCATCTTATCATCACTATCATACAACGCAATTAAATGTCGACTCTCTGTGTAGAGAATATTTACATCATGAGGCTTCAGAACAATTTTCAGCGCATCCTTCAACATTAAATCATTGTCCTCGGTTTCAATAAACAATGCCATGTATTCCTTGCCTTTCTTCTCCATAAGCTTCATTACATAGCAAAGCATTCGAACATGGGATGGATTAACAACAGACTTATTGTTGAGCATATCCTTTTGTAGACGTCTTTCCAATATAGCTGAGTTTCTAATCTTTCCACTTAAATCTACCGCTGCACCACCTACTGTCTTTGGTGATATTTCCTTTGAGTCAATGAGCTTGATGAATATTTCTGTCAAGGCCGGATCAAATTGCGTACCCGAGCATTTTAAAATTTCGTTTCTAACATCCTCATCTGTTAGGCGATATCTATAAACTCTGTTAGATGTCATGGCATCGTAGCTATCTGCGATTGCAAGAATTCTTGCAACCAGTGGAATATCCGTGTCTGACAATCCATCAGGATAACCGTTTCCGTCAAATCTCTCATGGTGATATCTAATTCCATCAAGTAGCCCGTCCACGCTAGCTCCTAGAGAACTCATAATCTCATATCCAATTTCAGTATGCTTTTTCATCAAGCTAAATTCTTCGTCTGTAAGCCAGCCAGATTTATTCAATACATTATCCGCTACACCGATTTTTCCGATGTCATGAATAAGGCCAATGTAATGAATTCTTAAGATATCATCCTCTGTCAAATCATAATCTGCAGCCATTTCCCTCGCCAGTCTCTGGGCATACAAACCAACTCTCTCTGAGTGACCGCCCGTATATTCATCTCTGGCATCAATTGCACTGGCAATAGTCTCGATGGTGTTTATTGTCATTGAAGTAAATTCTTTTTCTCGATCCTCATATCCCTTTACTTCGTCATAAATTGTCTGAATAACAGTTGCCGCCATAAGCACAATCAATGCCAAACAGATTTCTGTTCCAAACACATGGAATCTGTTGATATAGTACCCAAGAAGTTCAAGCATAGCTAACAAAATAAACCATACCATACCGATAACGGTTATTCGATACTTTGAAACCCGCTTTTGCCTGAAATCCGTGACGATATTTACTATAGCAACCACAGCACACACACAATTCCATATGTGTGAAAGCATGAGTGTCTTGTACAGTGGCATAATTCCATATACATAAAGGATTGCATTTATAAGTACCTGTAATAATACTATGCATTCCAATAATACATATCTCTTGTGGTATACCCTATATTGAACCTCATCAAAATATAGACACGCGAATGCACCCACCATCTCAATTAGAAAGAATGAGTAATATTGAGACATGGAAGGTCTACTAAAGATTAATTGCCTTAATGTTGACTCACTAATAATCCATAAAGACAAGTCAATCATTAAAAGACCAAGATTTCTAGCTGCACCAACTCTAAAGGAATTATTTAGGAATAAGGCATTTACAAATAATACTATTCCACAAATGAGAACCAAAACAGCAACCAAATTAACAAAGATACCATCCCTAATTACATCAAACCAAATATTATTACCATAGCTGATTGTAACCTTGTTAATTATCCTCTGGGATTTAAATCGAATAAAAATCTCGATTTCTTTCCCTGAATCACTTTGATATAAATCAGCGACAACATAGGCACTAGGGATGTAGTAAGTCATATTGTCTATGCTATTTGATGTATACTCACTTCGTAGCTCGCCATCCACATAGATACGTATATCTTCCATTGAAGCCCTAATCATCAGCTCCATTCCATCTGCCAAGTTGTCAGGTAACGTATTTACAATTGTAACCTCCGGCCCCTTCTTCTCGCTGACTACCGCTGGAATTGTAAAAATCGCCTTTTCCTGAGAATCACTAAAGCTCCAATTCTCATTTAGAGACACAGTTTCGAAGGAACCCACATTGGCTTCCTGAGAATTGCTATTATCAAAAGCAGAAATAATCATGATTATGATTGTAAGTACCAATGCAAACAGCGCACTTATCCTAGCAATGTTTTCTGCTATAACTGTCACAGAATTTCTTTTTTTACTTTTCGCCATAAAAACCCCAACATTATTTCTTGTCCCTTAATACTTCTGTTACGTTAGAGACTCTAATAAAATACCCCTTAGACCGTCTACCATTTCTCATCAAGGTACCTATTTCATAACAGTATGATTCCCCCTTATACTCATAGGTCCTGCTAGATGTTTCCTCCATTTCCCCATCTTTTGCGTAATTAAGTAATGGCTGTCTTAGGAATGTATTAAATCTACCTCCATTACCTGGAATCTTCTTTTCTATTTCCCAATCCTTCAGTTCTGGAAATAGAATCGTTGCATATTCATTGCTTCCCATGTATTTGAAATTCTTGTCAAAAATTATATACCCCTTCTTTTTCAACTCATCCATAAACATTTCTTGATTGTTGTAAACTGAGAATGTTGAGATTCTCAATAGGATATTAATAATGACAACCCCTGCAAAGGTTTCAAATATAGGAATCAACTCAAAGTTAAAATGAATTATGCGCTCAAGCAAATATACTCCAATAGTGAGAATATCCAGAAATAGAACTATATCCACATGGGCTCTACTTACAACATTTCTTCTATTGAGAGAATATATCTCAACAACCACACTTGCAAAGGCATAAATTATCATAGATGCAATACATAATGTGTGCATCGGCCCATAGGTCTTTGTTAAATAAGAATTTCCATTGGTGCCAGCATGAAATTCCACCGTCTTGTAGAATATATCAAGCTTTCCAATTGTACATACGCTTAGGAAAATAAGAATTTGAATTGTATAAAGAATGACGCTCACTCGCTTGCGAATATTAATCTGACAGATATTGCAAATTACAAATAACAACACAAGCGGAGCATAGGAAGCAACCGAATAGCTCATAATATTCGCTAGAATTGCCTCTTCAAGATTAGAAGAATAGGCGAGGGCATAATAGCCCCCGTTACCTATTGCTAATACGATTACTAATAATAGAACATTTATATTTACCGTCTTTTCAAATGCCATTATATACAATAGCATTATCAACATTATGCAGAAGCATGCGAAATATACCATTCTAACCTCGTTTCATACATCTCCCTCGTTCATTATAATTTATAACGGGTTAAAAATCTATTATCGCAGATGCTATATCTTAGCGGCGTTACATATTAATTCTGCACAATTATCAATGCCTAATGTAGAACTCTTTACTGACAAATCATAGTACATGGCATTGCCGAATTCTGTATCAGTATAGTACTTGCAGTATTTTTTTCGTGTTTTGTCGACTGCACGGATTCTCTCGAGGATTTTTTCCTCTGGGACATCTGGCATTTTTTCTTTCATTCTAGCCACTCTAAAGCTTTCTGACGCAGAAACAAATACATGCAAGGTTCTATCAAATTCCTTTAGTACTATGTTGGCATTGCGGCCTACAATAACGCAGTTACCTTTTTCTGCAACATGCATAATAGCCTCTCGCTGAGCTTTGAAAAGACGCTCGTCTAAAGGCTTGTTGTAAAAGTCAAACAGACTCTGTCCAAAACCAAATTGCTTTGGAACTCGCTCATCGTAAAAACGAATCTCCTCAGGTGTAAGATTACCGCTCTCAATAGCAGCCCTTACTATCATATCCTTATCACAGTAATAAAAACCCAAATCATTAGCCACTTTCCTGCCGATGGTACCACCACCAGCCCCGAACTGTCGACTAATAGTAATAATATTCTTCATATTCCCTCTCACATTATAAAACTTTATTTAAGAAGTTTATTGTACGCTCTTCTTTTGGCGCTCCGAGAACCTCCTGTGGTGTTCCCTCTTCGACAATGTAGCCTTCATCCATAAAAATAATTCTGTCAGCAACTTCTCTGGCAAATCCCATTTCATGGGTAACAATAACCATTGTCATTCCATCTGCTGCCAAGTCTTTCATAACTTGGAGAACTTCACCAACCATTTCTGGATCAAGTGCAGATGTTGGCTCATCAAAAAGCATAATGTCCGGTTCCATACACAAAGCACGTGCGATAGCAACTCTCTGCTTTTGTCCACCAGAAAGCTGATTTGGATAGCTAGTAGCCTTTTCTGCCAGTCCAACTCTAGCAAGCATCTTTTTCGCTCTCTCAACAGCCTCTGCTTTGCTGCATTTCTTTAACTCAACTGGAGCAAGTGTAAGATTATCGAGAATGTTAAGATTGTTGAACAAATTAAAATGCTGAAATACCATTCCAATGTTTTCACGAACCTTATTAATATTTGTCTGCTTTTCTAAAATATCCTGACCATTTACTACAATGCTACCTGCAGTAGCCTTCTCAAGCTTGTTGAGGCATCGTAAAAATGTTGATTTACCAGAACCAGATGGTCCGATAATACAAAGAACCTCACCTTTATGTACATCAGTGCTGATGTCCTTTAATACTGTCAAGTCACCATAGCACTTCTTTAAATTCTTTACACTGATTTTTACTTCATTCTTATCTACCAACGCTTAGCCTCCTCTCAACAACCTTTGCACTACGTGAAAGGATTGTAATGACAATCAAATACATAATTCCAACGATTGCCCATGTTTGGAAGGACATAAATGTATTCGCCTGTACGTTTTTCGCTGTATTTACCAATTCCGGGAAACCAATAACAGATAAGATTGAAGTATCCTTTAAGGTAATAATGAACTGGTTGATGAATGTAGGAATCATAGTTCTAATTGCCTGTGGCAATACTACTTTTCTCATTGATGTGCTGTATGGCAAACCTAAAGAACGAGCTGCCTCCATCTGCCCGATATCAACAGACTGAATACCAGCTCTGATAATCTCTGCCATATATGCACCACAATTGAGTGCAAGACACATAGTACCAGCCTGCAATGCAGTCAAGCTAACTGAGAAACCACCAATAATTGTGTTAAATAAATATGGAATACCAAAATAGATAAAGAATGCCAATACAATCATTGGCACGCCTCGAATAATATCAACAAAGATTTGAGAAATTACATTACAAACTCTGTTTTTCAACACTCCCATTATTCCAAATACCATACCTATGATACATGCAAAGAATAATCCAAGGAGTGTCAACAGTAATGTTCGTCCTAACGCTTCTAGGAGCATAAGTCCGTATACTGTAATAATTTTTATCATAAACTAATTTCCTTCCCAAAGTATAATATGGGCAGGTAACCCTGCCCATGTAAATATAGTCTTATTCACCTAAATACTTTGCAATAATTTCATCGTATGTTCCATTTGCCTTGATGTTTGCAAGACCTGCATTGAACATATCAACAAGCTCTTGATTGTCTGCATTGAAAATTGCAAAGCCGTAAGATGCTGGATCATTTCCTGTTCCATCTACTATCTTCATGTCGATACCTGTATCCTTGATGTTTGAAGCCATAATAGGAGTGTCATCGAAGCAAGCTGCAACCTGACCACCTACAACAGCCTGATACATTGTTGGAGAATCCTCAAAGTAAGTAACTGTAAATCCATACTCACTAGAAAGACCCTCGGCATAGCTAGCACTCATTGTACCAGTCTTTACTGCAACTGACTTTCCGCTAAGGCCATCAAAACCAGTAATATCTGAATCTGCTGCAACTGCCATGCTCTGATTTGCATCATAATATCCATCAGAGAAGATCCAACCTGAATCCTTTCTCTCCTGTGTAATTGATGCACCAGCAATCATACCATCTGCCTGACCAGCCTGACATGCTGCGATAGAAGCATCCCAACCTAATACGTTAACTTCGTACTCAAATCCCTGGTCCTCTGCAACTGCTGCAAGAATATCCATATCAATACCTACGAAGTCACCATTATCATCTGTATACTCAAATGGCTTGAATGATGTGTCTGTAGCAATCTGCCAAACCTTTGCACCAGAATCTGCTGCAGCATCTTGATTATCAGCACCATCTGTTGATGTTGCTGAATCTGAACCGCATCCAACTAAAGAGAATGCCATTGCACATGCAAGTAATCCGCCAATAAGTTTTTTCTTCATATTATTTGTCTCTCCTTTTCTATATTATTATACAGTGTCACTATTTTCTCATATGATATATCAAATCAGTACTTTATGGCAATAAAGAATTGTAATTTCCACCTATTTCATAAATGGTTCTTCCCATAAATTCAACTGTTGTCCAATTCCTAGTTCAATCGCCCTTTGATAGCAATCATACCCCCAGGATAAATCTTCTAGTGGCATTCCGCCAATTGAACACATAACAATTTCATCCTTGTCTTTTCTGCCAGGGCTAATCCCGTTAACTATATCCGCTATATTAATAACATTCTCCCTAGGTGCTTTTTTGCTTTGAACTAAATGCACGAAATGGATTCCCATAATTACCCATTCTCTCTTGTTTCCAAAAGCATCAAACTCACCTCGAGCCTTGAAATTACTCATATACTTTTCGTACATGCCATAATTGTCCACTACCATTGTCGTATTTAAGAAATCATCGAACTGTCTATATAAAAACGAGCCCATACTAAAGACAGTAGCGCCTTTTTTTAACCATTCCAGCTTAAATTCCTCCATATTTTCCTTGGTTACTGACATGGCCTCTGATACTACATCAGCTCCTTCACAAGCTTCACGAAGACTATCACATATAATGATATTCGTTACTTGCGGATAGTTCTTTTCGATATATTCTTTCATTTCAAATGCAGTTTTTGATTTAGAAGAACTGCCTCGAATCTTAATCGTATCTATCTCTGGTAGCACTTCCATATAACAGTTCAAAGCACATTTATTTATAACCCCTGGACCAATTAATGATAAAACCTTCGAATCCTTATTAGCTAAATAGCTAGCAGCCATAGCAGGCATGGCACCTGTCCTCATGGCCGATAATAGATTCGCCGACATTATTGCTTTTGGTGCTCCAGTATCTACGTCAGAAAGAGTTACCATGAGAATGGACCGAGGTAATCCTATAGCTGAATTATGACTATTTGAACCATAATATTTCTGGCCCGCTATATGAAACCTTCCCCCAAGGTAAGCTGGCATTGCCATAAATCTTCTATCCGGTCCATCATCAAGTGGAAATCCTTCTATATCCGATTTCTGAGGGAAATTCATCTGTAACCCATGCTCATCTCCCTTTGGTCCTCCTAGCAGAAAATCCTTTTTGCCAAATAATGACAATGTATCCCGCATAGTCTCAATACATCTTTTAGCATCAAGGACGCCAGCCTTAATCATGTCTTCTTCATTTAAGTACAAAAAATCTATATTAGGATAGCTCATGTCCATTCTCCTATCACAAACCTACTGCTTTAGCTTTGTCCACATATCATCATAAATTGCTAATGTATCTGTATCCAAATACTTCAAAAATTCTCCCTCTGCAATTACCTCTGAAGGTACATTCTTGGCCGTATTATTTATGTAATCTTCTCCCATTAATTCAAGAGCTGCTGTATTTGGGCACAAATATGGAAAATCCTCTATATTCATCTTTGCTGCTTCCGCTGATAGCATATAATTAATGAACTCCATTGCCTCATCATAGTGAGTTGTGCCAGTTGGAATTACCCAGTTGTCCAAGAAAACATATGCACCATCTGATGGATAAATTATTTCAATATCTGGATTTTCTTCCATTGCAAGGGCAACCTCTGCTGACCATACCATTCCAACATTGCAATCTCCAGAAATTAATGCTGATTTTGGAGAATCTGAGTCGTATAGCTTAATATTATCTTTTAAGGATAACAATTTTTCTTCCACCTGCGCCAATGTGTCAGGATCAGTTTCATTCATTGATAATCCCATGGATCTTTCTGTAATACCAATCACTGCTCTGTAGTCATCAAGCACCACCATTTGACCACTTAAGGCCGCATCAAACAAATCATCATAAGAGCTGATTTCTTTGTCGATTTTTGATGTATTAACGGCGATAGCTGCAACACCACCTTCATAAGGAACCGAATACTTGTTATCAGGATCAAATGAAGGATTCAAATACGCCTCATCAATATTTGATAAGTTTGGAAGCTTTTCTTTGTCCAACTCCATAAGCTTATCTTGAGCAATCAAGTATTCAACCGTATAATCTGATGGCAACAAAACATCATATGTGCCTTCAGATTCAGATTTTAATTTTGCCAGCATATCTTCATTAGAAGAATAAGTTGATACGTTGACTTTAATTCCTGTTTCCTCTTCAAAGCTTTCAATTGCTCCTTCTGATACATATTCAGTCCAGATAAACACATTAAGCTCTTTAGATGAAGCAGCCTTTGAAGAGCTACCACATCCAGTTGCAACTGAGCCTACTGCAAGAGAAAGAATTAAAAGCATTCCTATCATCCTTTTTTTCATATTCATCATCCTCCTTCTTTTCATGATTTCTTCTTAAATAAATCTGATTGAGTCAATACAACAAATATTATTGTTCCAACTAAAATAAGAGTTGATAAAGCATTTACATCTGGTGCCACACCACTCTTTACACTTTCCATAACCTTTAGCGGATAGGTTTTCGTCTGTCCATAAACAAAATAGCTGATGATAACATCATCAATAGATAAGGTAAATGCCAGTAACGCACCACCAAGTATTCCTGGTGCTAAAACTGGGATTGTTATTTCGAAAAAAGTTCTAATTCTATTAGCTCCTAAATCCATGCTGGCTTCTTCAATTGAATTGTCATATCCTGCCAGTCTAGCCCGCACATTAAATATTACAAATGGAATGCAAAATGTAACATGGGCTAGAATAAGAGTTATCAATCCACGAGGAATATTGACCTTTGAAAAAATAGTAAGTAAGGATATTCCAAGTACAATTTCAGGAATAACTACCGGAATGTACAAAAGTCCATTTATTATTCCCTTTCCCTTAAATTTATATCTATAGATTCCTATGGCACCTAATGTTCCTATTATTGTTGCCAATACTGTTGACACAATTGCGATAAACATTGTGGTGCCAAAGGCCTCTAAGAGCGAGCTATTGTCCCAAAGCTTTATATACCAGTCAAAGGTAAATCCCTTCCAACTCATATAAGGCTTTGTGGTAGTTGCGTTAAATGAATTTACAACTATTACAGAAATTGGTAAGAACAAAAACAAATACACTAAAGTGCAAAAAATAACAGATATATGTCGTTTATATTTAGCCTTTCTTCTTTTCATTCTTGCCTCCTATACTCCCAGTGAATCCATATCGCCACCTAGCTTTTGATATACCTTCACCAGTATTAGTGTTATAACAATCAGAATGATCGATAAAGCTGCACCAAGTGGCCAGTTATTTCCACTTTGGAATTGTCTTTCTATTAGGTTACCTATTACATCCGAATTTCCTCCTCCGAGAATATCAGATACAAAGAAATAACCAAGACAAGGGATAAATACCATCAGGCACCCTGAAAATATGCCACTTGCGGTCAGCGGTAATATAACCTCAAAAAAGGTTGCCGCCGGCCTTGCTCCTAAATCACTAGAAGCCTCTATTAAAGAATCATCAAGCTTTTCTATTGCCGTATATAATGGAAGAATCATGAATGGAATCAAACAATAAACCATACCTAGTATTGTGGTTCCCTGCTTGTACAAGAAATCTATTGGTTCCTCCGAAATATGCAGCGCCATTATCAAACTATTTAGCCATCCACTTGTTCCAAGAAATGTTCTCCATCCGTATATACGAATTAACGAGTTGGTCCAAAATGGAATTATTACAAGCATATATAAAATTTTCTTTTTATTACTCTTAATTCTGGCAATAAAATATGAAAAAGGATAACCTATCAAGATGCATAGCACCGTAGTAACTAGTGCTATTACCAAGGATTGTATATATACCTTAAAGTACTCTGGATTAGCCAGCCTAACATAGTTATCAACACTAAAATTTAGGGTGACATTATAGAATTCATCAATTGAGCAAAAACTCATTACAAGTACATATAAAAGTGGAACTGCAATTAATAACACCATTACCATAGTCACTGGGCCAACTGTAATAAGAGCCGGTAGAGTGTTGGTTCTGTACTTAAAACTTTTTCTCTTTTTCTCCATACATTCTCCCCCTCTTATGCAAGCTTTATATTGTTTAGTGCCTCAAAAATATAATGACTTTCATTGTGGATAAGTACCGCATCTTCCGGATTCCAATATGGATAACATTTGCTTCCAATCGGCGGTAAGTAATCTCCCGCCAGCCTCTCTATTTTCAACTCATTTCCATTTGGTAAAGATACAATAGCTTTTAGAATCGAGCCTACATATACGTAATCCTTTACCTGCGCCACTAATTCAAAACCTTCAATAGGCACCTTGGAAAATACCATTTTTTCCGGTCTAACCGAAACGGTAGCATACTCCAAAAGAGAGAAATCATCTGGACATTTTACGGATACTGCACCATTCTCAAGTATGATTGTTGCAATGCCGTCTTTGATATTTGTTATGCAACCATCATATATATTTGTCTCCCCTATAAATGAAGCAACGAACTTTGTAGCTGGATGCTCATAAATATCTGTAGGTGTAGCCAACTGGTCAATTACTCCATCATGCATTACTGCTATTCTATCGCTCATGGTAAGAGCTTCTTCCTGGTCATGTGTTACATATATAAATGTAATATTCAGCTTTTTCTGAAGACGTTTTAGCTCAAGCTGCATTTGCTTCCTAAGCTTTAAATCTAATGCTCCAAGAGGCTCATCTAAAAGAAGTACTCTTGGTCTATTTATTAATGCTCTTGCAATGGCAACCCTCTGCTTTTGGCCACCTGAGAGTTGGGATGGATATCGTTTATCAAAACCATGAAGTTGTACCAAATCCATCATTTCATGAACTCTTTCCTCTATTTCATCTTTAGGAACTTTTTTCATCTTTAGGCCATAGGCAATATTGTCAAAAATTGTCTTGTGTGGAAACAGTGCATAGGATTGGAATACCGTATTTACGTTTCTTTCAAATGGTTCTTTTTCTTCGATTGATTCCCCCTGGACCTTTATGGTTCCACTTGTTGGTTCCTCAAAACCTGCAACCATTCTAAGAGTTGTGGTTTTTCCGCATCCTGAGGATCCCAACAATGTCAAAAACTCGCCCTCTTCTATGTCTAAATTCAAATCTCTAACAACATGATTTTTTCCATATATTTTATTTACGCCGTGAATTTCAACTATCTTTCCCATGGGATCACCCCTTCTAATTATTTATAACGCCTTTACTCCTCTTTCACCTGTACGGATTCGAATCGCATCTTCGATATCTTTGATAAATATCTTTCCATCTCCAACGTGGTCAGTTGCCAACTCTTCCCGCACTCTTTCAATGATTGGTTCAACAAATCTATCTTCTACAACTACCTCAACCTTTACTTTTGGGAGAAGGTTAATTGTAGTTTTAAAGCCCTTAAGTTCATTTATTCCTTCAGTTTCATCTGTGGAAATACCCTTCTGTGCGCCGCATCCCATAACCGTTGAAAGCGTCATTCCTCCACAATTGACATCATCCAAGATTTTTTTAATTTCCTCCAACTTTTCTGGTCTAATAATCATTATCAATTCCTTCATACTACATTTCCTCCTCTCAACTGAAAAAGGCGCTCATCCAACTACTGGATAAGCGCCTTTGCTCTTTCAAATTTAATTGTATGTAATATAACCCACCTAAGTACTCAATTCAACTACTACTTTTTACCATTTTTATAACCCAAAAGTAGTAGTTACTCAAACTCTTTTACCATTTTAAATAGCTGAACTCTATTTTTTATACCTAATTTACGGTAAATATTGAGAATATGCTTCTTTAAGGTATTTGGCGTAATTACAAGTTCATCACATATTTTTTCACTATCATTCCCATTCATCAGCATTGAAAGAATTGTGTGCTCTCTTCTAGTTAAATCATATTTAGATACGGTCTCAGTAACCGTTAATTTCTCACCTACCCCATCCCCAAATGTTGAATGGGCATCCAATTTGTATGCCAAATGGTCTTTTAATAAATCAAGCACGAAAATATCATCATACTGAAAATCCTCTTTTCCAATTGTCCTGTAAAAGGTAATAGCCCCTAAAAATGTTTTCTTTTTTGCTATAACCATTTGAAGAGCATAATGCCAATTGTTTGGCTTGTATACCTTTTGGTAATACTCAGTCTCCATTCTTGCCTCATCAGAAATAATATCAGTCTCTCTATAAATCAAAGATTTGCCACTGTTTACAATACCCCAGCTATAATCAAGTTTCTCATATAATTCGGATAAATTATCATCACAATTAAAAGTCACCGGTTTACAAAGCAATTTGCCTTCTTCCTTTGAGGCCAAATAAAAATCAGCGCTGTCAAAATCAATTAACAGCTTCAATTGACTGAGAACTTCATATCTCATTTCTTCAAAATCTGTCATCGTGTAGATTTTATAAATTAAGTTGTTCAAAAGAATAAAATCATTCGTTTCTAGTTTTCTCATACATAAAATCCCCCTTTATGCAAAAAAAGGCAAAGAAGCGTTAATAAAAAAGCTTCTTTGCCTTAATTGATTTGCATATTAGCACACTTACTATTGTACGTCAATTTTCTAACTACACATTTCAAAAATATTGAGTACATCCTCTTCCTTTAATTTTATATATGATTTATGTGATATTCCGCTTGTACGAACTGCGTCCGCCGCCATCTTTTCAAACAAATCATTATCTATTCCTACATCCGCAAATTTAGTTGGCATTCCAAGACTTTCAAAAAACTCTTCCGTCTTTTCAATTCCCATCTGAGCTGCTTTCATATCATCATCTTCATCAATATAAAACACCTCCTTAGCATATCTAGCAAACCTATGCTTGGTGTTCTCCGAAAGGACATATTTCATCCATGCCGGAGTCAATATTGAAAGACCAACTCCATGGGTCAAATCATAATAAGCTGATACCACATGCTCAATTGGATGTACTGACCATGCCCCACCTTTTCCAACAGTCAAAAGATGATTGAGACCTATTGTGCTGGCCCACATAAGATTAGATCTAGCTTCATAGTTTCTAGGTTCGGCTAAGGCCACTGGTGCATATTTCACTACTGTTTTCATGACGCCCTCACTTAATACATCTGTGATAAACGCTTCGTCATTTGGTTGAAAATACTGTTCCAATACATGGGAAAAAATATCAACTGCACCTGCTGCAGTCTGCTTCTTCGGCAGCGTATATAGATAAGTTGGATCGCACACTGAAATTCTTGGATACAGTAAAGGTGTATTTATTTCTAACTTCTCGTGAGTGTCTTCATTTGTGATTACAGCACCAGAATTCATCTCTGAACCTGTGGCACTGATAGTGAGTACAACAACAATTGGCAATGCAGCTTTTACCTTACCTCTATCTAAAACCAGGTCCCATGGTGCTCCGTCATAGCAGGCTGCCGCAGCAATATGCTTTCCAGCATCAATAGAACTACCTCCTCCCACTGCTAAAATCACATCTATCTTTTCTTTTTTACAAATAGCAACTCCTGCCTCCACAGATTTTAGCTTCGGATTTGGCTCGATTCCGGGAAGCTCGAATATTTCATAATCCGCTAGCACTTCTTTTATCTTGTCGTACAAACCTGTTCTTTTTATACTTCCACCGCCATATACTAATAAAACCCTTTTCCCATATTTAGCCAACTCAGTGGCCAAGCATTCCACCTGTCCTTTTCCAAATCTAATATCAGTAGGAACGCAATAATTAAAATTATTCATGCACCTTCCCCCTTAAATTTTAGCCTTATATCTATCATATCTCAGCTCATATAAATCTATATCAGTCGTTCCTGTGGCAATGAGCTTTGCCATCTGTTCTCCTGCTGCAGGAGCAATACCAAATCCATGGCCGTTAAATGCACAAGCAACATATAGTCCCGGTATCTCATCCACCTTTCCAAGGGATGGAACTCCATCTGATGATGCATCCATCCATCCTGCCCATGTCCTCACTATTTTGGCTCCAGCAAGGTCTGGAAAATATTTCATGATACCTCTACAAATACACGATGCTGTTTTTGAACTTGTCGCTTGTGTTCCATTATCTTTATTATATCTTTCTAAGCCAGATGATCCTCCAAATACAAAGGAACCATGCTTCGTTTGATGTCCATAGAAATCCGCTTCTGCCGTGCCAAGCATTTGATCAAACATATGTGGCTGTGCCTCTGTAACCAATGCTTCTAACAAAGAGTTCGTCATTGGGATATCAATACCGACACTTGTTAAAATCTCCCTTGAATCTAGTCCTGCTGCAACAAGTATACTTTCACCTTCATAAATATTATTTGGAGTAATTACCTGTCGAATTCTTCCTCTAATTGTTCGCAACTCCTTTACTGGCTCTCCAGATATAAATGTAACACCAAGCCTCCTAGCCATTTTGTAATATCCTAGTGTTGTCGTAAGAGGGTTGGCATGTCCATCTGTTGGACACCAGCTTGCCACAGTAACCTCATGGGATAAATATGGATTAATCTGTCGCACTTCATCCCCATCTATCATTCTCACATCTAGACCTACAGCTCTGGCACTGTTTGCAAGATTTGTAAGAATTTTCTCGTGCTTTTCATTTTTTCCAAGGCGTAAATTTCCATCCTGATGATATTCACAATCTACTTCCAGCTCTTCCGACAAGGTAGGCCAGAGATTCTTTATTCCATACATTACAAGTGGAAGTTCTCTAACATCACGTCCTGACTGTCTCACACCACCACCATTTCTTGAAGAACCACCATTTCCAATATGATCTGAGCCTTCGAGAACTATAACCTCCATGCCTTGTTTTGCTAAATAGTACGCGGTAGCACATCCAATTATTCCGCCACCCACAATAATTACTTCTGCAGTCTTCTTCATATTCTATGCCTCCTTTACATCTGATGCCTCGTTTGCAAATATCCGCATCTCTATCGGACGCATTGGTACTCTACTGGTAGCAGGCTCTAGTTCTGCCGGAGAAACTCCAAGCTCTCTAGCTACAATACCTTTCACAAGCTTTGAACAAGTCTGTCCCTGACATAGTCCCATTCCAGTTCTTAGATATCTTCTAATTTCTGTCATAGTCCACATGCCATCATGCACTGCTCTTCTAATTTCTCCTTTGGTAATTTCCTCGCATCTGCAGATAATCATGTCATCATCTAAAGCAGGTACGAAAGGTCCAATGTCTCTTGTTCTATCGTTTACTGAATTCATAATCACGCCTCCTTACACTGCTTTGAAAAATCTTGCTTTCATGGCATATTCCTTTGGCACCTTTATTGTGAGAAGATTTGTCTTGTCAAATGCTTTGGATGTCTTACAGCTTAAAACTTCTGCATCACATACAGGCTTTCCATCTCTGCCAAGTCCCTTGCCAACTGTACCAACTTCTGGAAGTGGAAGGAATTCGTATGGCAGTGTAACCGTTGCTGTACCATCACCACAGTCTTCATCCACAAGGAAAATTGCCTGACCAGAACAACTAGCCACACACATACCACAATTAATGCACTGGCTGCCATCCACCACAATTGGAAGTGAAGTAATATTATTTCCAATTGATATGCAGCCTTTCTTGCAAGCATCCTGACATGGATTACATGGAATATTCTGTGTGCATTCCATGACTGGATGTATTCCCACTTTATGAGTCACACCTGGGAACCTCTCTATCTCATCGTCTCCCACGAATCCTTTTTTCAACAAGTTTGACGAAATCTCTATTCCCTCTTCTGTCTTTTCTATCTGCTTGCCTCTATTCTTTGGTGCAAACATTCCCTGGCGAAGTCCATCTAATGCCTTATCCAATTTTTCAAGTTCATCCTCTAATTCTGTAGATTCAATGAAACCAAGATACTCACTAGCTACTATTCCCGCCATTCGACCTTCAATCATTGCTGATGAGGCCTCCTCAATTCCACTGACATCACCAGCTACTAAAATTCCAGGTATTGAGGTACGTCCATATTCATCACAAATTGGAACCTGCCCTCCTCGCTTTGGATTATCCTCCATCTGACAACCTGCCATTTTAAGTAACTGAGACATTGGAGAAAGACCAACCGCAAGACAAATTGTATCTACCTCAAACTGCTTTTCTGTTCCAGGTACAAATTTAAATGAACTATCCACCTCTGCGATTGTTACTCCAGTTACGTATTCATCTCCTTCCACTTCCTTGATTGTATGGGAAAGATAAAATGGCACTCCGGTACGCGCTACTTTTGCCGCATGCACACCATAGCCACCAACTCTAGGAGCTGCGTCAACAAGAGCAACTACTTCGCAACCACATTGCATAAGCTGAAACGAAACAACCAATCCAACATTACCTGAACCAAGCATAAGCACTTTTTTGCCCGGAAGTACTCCATGTAAATTCATCATCGTCTGTGCTGCACCGGCACCAATTACTCCTGGAAGTGTCCATCCTGGAAAAGTGACCATATTCTCTGCTGCACCTGTTGCGATAATAACTGCATTAGCCTTGTAATGCTGAACTTCATCACCGATTTTTACAACCACCTCTTTGTCCTGATATAGTCCAATTACAGTTGCATTAAGAACCACCTCGACACCAGACTCATCAGCTTCGTCTAGGAGTTGCTGGCCAATTACAAATCCTCTTACCTTAGCGCGATGCTCCTTGGAACCGAAAAATTTATGAATCTGTTTAAATAACTGACCACCAGGCTTTTCATTCTCATCAAATACAACAACCTGAAGTCCTCTTTTTGCCGCCTCTATTGCTGCTGAAAGTCCAGAAGGGCCTGCGCCTACAATAATCAAATCATATCTTTTCATCTCAGTTACCTTCCTTCCTACTGCTCTTCAAACTTTTTATCAGACACACCATACTGGGTCCTTACATCCATTCCCTCTTTAAGTGGTGTGATGCATGTTCGCACATTAGGTTCTCCATCTACGACCATTACACAGTCAGTACACCTACCTATGGCGCAGAAGATACCTCTTGGCTTATGATCTTTTTTTGTATAGCGATGAACCATTAATCCTGCAGCTTTAAGTGCTGCCGCTATAGGCTCACCTTCGTAGCCCTCCACTTCCTTGCCATCAAAAATGAATTTGACTGGATTTCCTTTTTCCTGAACCCCTAATATTGGATGCTCCTCAATTCTTGCTGATGCCATAACACTACCTCCTTATGCCAAATCCGGTTTATCCCATAGTCGTAATTTTGTTCCCAAACCAAGCTTTATTGCATTCTCATAGCACTTCTTTCCCCATGCCACGTCCTCAACAGGCATACCGCCTACTGAAAATATAATTATTTGATCCTCACTTTCTCGACCTGGACGTTTTCCATAAATAATATCCCCAAGATCCACCATATCCTCCTTTTCAATGATTCCGTCATGAATCATATCTGTAAATTTTGAACCAATAATATTGTTTGCACCAAAGGAAGGATATGGAAATTCTTCAGCCCAGGCCTCATATAAGGCTGTATTATCAACAACAAGCTTGCAATTATCCGCCATAAACTGTGAGTCCATTTCAAAACAGCTTAACCCAATAATCAGTGCTCCCTTCTTTAGCCACTCACCTTTTACATATGGATAAGTACTTGGGTCAGTGTTTCCCGAATTTGCAAAGGAAATCACATCTGCGTCTCTTACCAATTCCTCCACAGTATCAACTGGAATAATTTCTTCTAGCTGCGGATATTTTTCTTTGGCGTATTCGATAAAAGCAGTTAATGATTTTTTGCCACGACCTTTAACTTTAACCACCTTGATACCAGGGCAACTTGCGATTATTGCAGCTAGTGAAGTTTTACCCATGACTCCTGGTCCACAGATACCACATACTTTTGCATCCTTTCTAGCCAAATACTTTGCTCCGACTCCTGGAATTGCGCCAGTGCGGTAAGCACTAAGTAGATTTGCTGACATAAGAGCTAGTGGCGCACCTGTTTCTTTATCATTAAGCATTACCGTGAGAATCGAACGAGGTAGTCCCTTCTCCTTATTATTGCTATTACTTCCATACCACTTCATTCCCATCAAATCTATGGAGCCTCCAATGTAAGCCGGCATTGCCATGAATCTTCTATCATCTCCCTCATCAAGAGGCATATTAGGAAATGGTGATTCTTTTGGAAACGATACTTGGCTACCATGAGAATTATGATTTTCGCCACCCATTACATAATCACCAGCATTTAGGCACTTCACCACTTCTTCCATGGTCTCAATGCATGCTGGCATATCCTTAACACCGGCTTTAATCATGTCTTCTTCTGATAAAAATAAAAAATCAATCGTAGGGTAATTGCTCATGTATTGTTCCTCCTTTGATTGGAAATATTTGCTTAAATAAAAAAAGCAACGAAGCTAAAAATATAGCTCCATTGCTTTTGATGTACTCACTTTACACCTATGCAACTACTTAAACAATTACTCCTAAGTGCCTTTTATATACTACTTTTTGATAGTTTCTACCACTTTTGGATTACGTCATTTTAGTTGCAGGCATCAACAAAGGCTTGCACAATTTTCCTGCACTCTTCATTATTCGTATATGCGAATTCAGGATGCCATTGAACAGCCATTGCAAATTTTTGTCCTTCCACTTCTACTGCTTCAATTAGTCCATCCTCTGATTTTGCCATCTGAATCAAATGAGGAGCCAAAGCTTTTATTGCCTGATGGTGATAGCTATTCACCCCATGAATCCCTGCACCAATGATATCTGCCAGCTTTGTTTCACCTATAACCTCCACATTGTGAACAGCCCTATCATATGGTGGCTCCATATGGTGCTCAAGGTCACTTTCATATTCACTAGGTAAATCCTGATAGAGAGTGCCTCCTAGGTGGGCATTGATAAATTGAATTCCTCTGCAAATACCAAGAAGTGGCTTATTATCTCCCAAGCATTTATCTAACAAATAGCCTTCCATCTCATCCCTCATTTTACAAGGTTGACCACATTTCGCAGATTCTTCCGCACCGTATATTGATGGATTTACATCATGGCCTCCTGTAAATAATATTCCATCGCAAAGCCCATATGCCTGATCCAGCTCATCGCCGTCAGTTGTAAGCGGCAGCATAATTGGCAAACCACCGCATGCCTCTACCGCTTTCATGTATCCTGGCAACATCCAATAGCTTTCTTTTTCATCATCATATAGTGGAATTAATCCGATTATGGGTTTCTTTATTTCTTTTGACATACTACTAAAAAATGTTCCTCCTTTAAGTCGTTATACATTAACACATTATCTTTCTTTACATCATATACATGGACAATCTCATTTAGTTCTTTACCATGTTCAAAAGCTTCCGTTATATCTTCATACTGTTTTAGCAGATTTGGATTAAAAATTGTACCTTCTTTACCTGAAAAAACTGCTGTATATAAAATATCCTGCTCCACCAAATCTTGGAACATGTGGCTACCATAGGATAGCTCCGGATTATATCCCGCCTTTTTCTCCTCCATCTCACATATTGCTTCAAAGCTACTTATATCTGAAAAGGTGGTTGGCACACCAAGCTCAGGTGACGATGTACCTATTCTACCTGGTGACATTAATAACATATGCTTTTCTTCGCTTTGGCGATACCAATTCACTCGACTAATAAAATTTGCCACCCTAGATTTATCATTATAGGGCATATTGTAATATGCGATAGGGTCCACATAAACAATCAAATCCAACTTTACTTGCCTTGATAATCCCATGGAACAACCATAGCTTTCCAATAGAATATTCTCGTCGGATATATCATTTGGAATCTCTACTTCCCCTAAATCCTTATACACCTGCAATGGTCTACACTGCAAAAGATTTATCATGTACTCATCGTTATCCGACAAATTAATCGCATACTCTATGTCTACTGGATATGCATATTCATCCTGTATGCACCTCATGATTTTGCTCAGGGCGCTCATTATTTCTCCTCGTTTAACAAGCCCGCGACATGAAACATACATGACTTCATCATTTCTTCCAACTTCCTTCAAATGGCTTTCCGCATCATAATCATGATCCAGCATCATTGTTTTAGTATAAAAGGAAATATGAGGCAATAAGTCTCTTACTTCCAGTTGTTGCAAGCATCTATTCTCAGTGTCCACCACCTCGATTTTTCTCTGGGAGAATTTATGCATATCCCCCGAATTCGTATATACGTTTTTTTCTGGCGCACCTAGACTGACTAGTCTTGGATAAGAGCCTTCAGTTCTATCTACAGCAGATGTACCTAATCCCATAACAAGACGTAGCATTCCCTTTGATTGGTCTATATCCTTCATGAATTTATACGGACTATAAGAATAGCCAACACCTGCCGCGCATGGCATAAAGAAGCTTCCATAGTACGAGCCAGAAACTCTTTGAATAAGAAGCGCCATTTGTTCATCACGTTTTTCAAGGCCTCTACGCTTTCTATAGTCTAAGGCAGACATTCCCATTGAGCTTGCATATACCCTGCGCACCGCATTTTCAAATTCTGTCAAACGCTCTTCATCGGTTCCACGATTAGTGCAGAAAACTGACTCATATTTTCCCGCAAAGGCATTTCCAAAGCCATCCTCCAAAATACTACTAGAACGAATAATATAAGGATCTTGCCCATAGTATTCGATTATATTCCTAAACTCTTCCTGGATTTCATCATTGAAAACTCCATTAAGAAGCTTGTTTGAAAACTGGTCTGATAGGGCAAAAAAGCCTTCATCTGTTCTTTGCTTTACCCTTAAATCCCAGAAATTATTATCTACTATATAGGTGTAATAAACATCAGAGCCAACATAAAAGGAATCATGAGGTTCAATATTCTCATAAATCTCCGGGAGCTTATTTCTTATAATAGCTCTTGATAAAAGCATACCGCAGGATTTACCACCAATCATGCCTGTGCCTATCATATGCTCCCTTACCTCAAAATAATCCTCTGGGGTAAAATTCTCCTTTACCATCAGACGCATTTTCTCATCCCGGGTCATCATAATATTGCACATTCTATCCGAATATTCTTTGATATCCTGCCCCTGCTCATACAAGCTCTTTGCCTGATTAAAAAATCTATCCCAATAATCTGCGTGCTGCTCTTTTTGTGACCTTTGATGTTTACCTAGTATTTGGTAAAACCTACTAGATTGAACTCCATCAGTAATTGGATAAAAAGCCCCAGTGTCCCTATCGTATATATGTGGCGATAGCATTTTCTCACTATTTCTATTCCATACTTTCTCTGGTCTAACATATATATTTTTGTCATCCGAATAAACATCTATAAATACCTGCGCTGTATTTTTAATTTTATTTATGGCATAGGTAGAATGCATTCCCCTCAGCACTGGGAAATACGCCACTGTATATAATGTGAAAAGGAATGGGCAAGTCACTTTAAAAAAGTTTCCCATCATCAAATCTGTAGCCCATGCAGCTTGCAATTCAGACAGGCAGTCAAAAATGTAAAATGCATCATATCCTTCATTTGCAATAATATTATGGATATCTACCGTAAATGTCTCAAAACGATGCGATAATGGTATATTTATTCTATTAATTTCAGGGCAATCCTCTATCAAAGGTTCATGACTTGCAAATCGGAAATATATAATATTCCGCTTGTCTTCTATTGCCTGCTTCACATATGGATTTAGAAAATGCTTGAACTCCTCTAATGAAGTAACCCTAAATACCACATTGTCCCCAAGTCTAATATTATCAAGAGCCTCATCCATCTGAGGAATCCCCGACTTTATTCTTTCAAATGCTGCCATTGTAAAAACCTCCCATTGGTTGTTAACTAATAGCTTCTAGTTCCTTTAGCCAAATATTAGAGCAAGCATCAGTTGGCATTCTCAAATCTCCACGAGGTGACACTGCTACGGAGCCTACCTTTGGTCCATCTGGAAGACAACTGCGTTTGAAATGCTGCGCAAAAAATCTTCTATAAAATGTCTTTTGCCACTTTAGAATAATATCTGGGCTGAATGAATCCGTAAATGCGATATTCGCCAAACGATTTATCTTTGCAGGATTCTGTGAGAGTCTAAGCATATGGTACAAAAAGAAATCATGTAGCTCATATGGTCCCACTAAATCCTCAGTTTTTTGAGAAATTTGTCCTTCAGTAGGCGGTAATAACTCTGGTGAAACCGGAGTATCTAATATGTCATATAAGGTTTTGCTTAGAACATCTTTCTCACAAGTATCTGCATAATATTGAACCAGATATCTAACTAGTGTCTTTGGAACAGATGCATTTACAGCATACATGGACATGTGATCTCCATTATAGGTAGCCCAGCCTAGAGCAAGCTCTGACAAATCCCCTGTTCCAATTACTATTCCATTTGCCTGATTTGCTATATCCATGAGAATCTGTGTACGCTCTCGGGCCTGGCTATTCTCATAGGTTACATCATGATTTTCTGGATTATGATTAATATCTGCAAAATGCTGTTTTACCGCATTTACGATATTAATTTCTCGTAGACTTGCATCAATCTCCTCAATTAGTCTAAGAGCATTGTCATAGGTCCTATCAGTTGTTCCAAAGCCAGGCATAGTCACTGCAATTATTCCTCTTCTATCTAGATTTAGATAATCAAAGGCCTTTGCCGTAACAAGCAATGCCAAGGTTGAATCTAATCCGCCAGATATACCTATCACTGCAGTCTTGCAATTAATATGTTCCAATCGCTTCTTTAATCCCATTGCTTGAATCGTGATTATCTCGTTGCAACGCAATTCTCGCTCGGCAAAATTTGATGGTACAAATGGTTGTGGGTCAATATATCGAGTTAATGTAGTTTTTTCTATATCAAGAGAGAAGGACACCTTTTTGTACTCTGTAGCGGCATCATTATCATAGGTCGTCATTCTCCTTCTTTCTGCTTCAATGTATTTCAAATCTATTTCAGTGACTACCATATCTTCTGCAAATAGCTTCGATTCTGCTAGAATTTTTCCATTCTCAGCGATAATATTATGGCCTGAATAAACCACGTCTTGCGTCGATTCACTTGGCCCTGCTGAAGTATAAATATATCCACATACAAGACGTGCAGACTGACCACTTACGAGTTCTCGACGATATCTGGCCTTTCCTATTATTTGGTCAGAAGCAGATAGATTGACTATTAGGTTTGCTCCTGCCAAAGCATGGTTAATACTCGGAGGTTTTGGCACCCATAAATCTTCGCAAAGCTCCACTGCAATTCTAAGATTCGGCAGTTCCTCACAAGTAAAGATTTGATTTGTGCCTACGCTAATCAGCTCTTCCCCAATTTTTAATTGGCCGCAAAATTGTCTGCCTGAACAAAAATGTCTAGCCTCATAAAACTCATTATAATTTGGCAAAAAAGTCTTTGGAACAATACCTAAGATTCTACCTCGATTTATTACAGCAGCTACGTTATATAGTTTTCCACTAATGGCTAGTGGTAATCCCACAAATATCAACCCATCTGTTTTTTTAGTGTGCTTTTTTATTTTTATTAGTCCATCTATCGCTGCCTCTAATAAACTATCCTGCAAAAATAAATCCTGACAGGTATAGCCTGTTATACATAGTTCTGGAAATACTATTATTTTTGCACTCTTATCTACAGCTTTATCAATGCACTCACATATTTCTCTGCAATTAAACTCTACATCTGCCACCCGCACACGTGGTGTGATAGATGCAACTTTTATAAAACCATCTTTCATTCTTTCATGTTTCCTTTTAAATTATTAACAATAAAAAAACAGACAATGAGCCCTTTAAAAGACTTCATTGTCTGTTCATTTCTATATTAGCACTAATTACGTGGATATTCCAATATTACCAGTCCGAATCCCAATCTGATGAATCAGAATCCCATCCACCGTAATCTGAATCCCAATCATAGTCATCATCCCAGTCGCTATCGCTATCCCAATCATCATAATCATCAGAATAACCTTCATCGTACCAGATAGAATCCTCAAAATCAGCACCAGTATGTTCATATGTCCGGTAATCACTATAATTGTCCGAATCAATAGTTGAAAATATGTCATCATCGTCGTCGGCAGTAAACCAATTGTCAACCAGCGCATCGTATATATACCATTTGCTGCTTTGATAATAATAGTCATTTCCATTGTAACGATAATAACCTTCGGCTGGAGAATTATCAAAAATTGCTACTAGGATACATACTATAATAAATAATCCCATAGCGGCGAGAAAATACTTTGATGAATTCAAAATATGATCTAACCAAGAAATACCTGTGCTCTTTCTCTTTGTCTTTTGATTTAAATTGGCCTTTGGTGTCTTCTTTACAGTTTCGGCTCTGTGTTCTTTTTGATCTGCTATCTCAGCCTTAAGCCTCTGATAAATCTCATTTACAGCATAACCCTCATCAACACCTTGGTAGCGGACTGCTCTCTGACCGTCGGCTTTATTTTTGTATACTATAAAGTCTCCCGCATCACTCTTATATATACCAAAAGCCTTGGGCTCCTTTACGTCCTTTCCTATAAAGAACCTGGTGATATTTTCAGGTGGCAAATGATGTTGCTCATACCACTGCCTTAGTTCCTCAATAGTTTTTGGTTGCTCGCTGGCAACACGATTTACTGCAGAAATAGTGGCTCCGCAATAAGGACATTTTTCTAGCCCCTCATCTATCATCTGTCTACAATAATCACATTTTACCCTCATAACTTCTCCTAATTACTAAGCACGTGTTCTTACTCTATTATCAATCTTACCAAAATAAGTAAATAATTGGCATATTTTTTTAGAAGCCGAATATTATTTTTTCTTTTATTTTAAAAGCTTTTAATCCGATTTTAAAAAATAAAATAGTAATTATTACTATTTTCTATATTGACAATCTCTATTATCGTGCTATTATATAGATAATCATTATTAATTTATGCCAGAGTTGTAAAGGCGGTATATTATGAATTATAGTAGACAAAGAGAATCAATCAAACAATATTTGATGTCTACCAAAGAGCATCCAACAGCTGAGATAGTTTATCAGCACGTTAGAGAGGAATATCCAAAAATCAGTCTTGGTACAGTGTATCGAAATCTCACGCTTCTAGTTGAGCTAGGAGACGCTAGAAAGATTTCTACTGGCGATGGCACAGACCATTTTGACGGCGATACATCTCCACATAGTCACTACTATTGCAGATGTTGCAGTCGAATTATGGACTTGGATATCACCCCTAGCATTGAGCAGATATTTGCAGCCTCAAGTGCTGGCATAGGCACAATAGAAAGTGCCAGCATGCTCTTCACTGGCATATGCAAAGACTGTATAATTAATAATGAAAATCAATAATAATTATTATTTTTGAAAGGAGACTAATTATGGCAAAGTATGTATGTCCTGTATGCGGTTATGTTCACGAAGGAGACAATCCACCAGAGGAATGTCCAGTATGTCACGTGAGCGGAGATAAGTTCAAGAAGGTTGAGGGAGAAATTGCTCTTGCAGCTGAGCACGAATTTGGCGTATACGCTACTACTGTAAAGAATAATCCAGAGATTTCTGATGAAGATAAAAAGTACATTTTTGAGCAGCTCAAGGCTAACTTTGAAGGTGAGTGCTCTGAGGTTGGTATGTACCTCTGCATGGCGCGTGTAGCTCATAGAGAGGGCTATCCTGAAATTGGTCTTTACTGGGAAAAGGCTGCTTACGAAGAGGCTGAACACGCTGCTAAGTTTGCAGAAATGCTTGGTTCGGACCTTGAAGCAAACATGACTAATTCTACAAAGAAGAATCTTGCTTGGAGAGTTGATTGTGAGTACGGCGCTACAGCAGGAAAGGTAGATCTTGCTAAATGCGCTAAGAAGAACAACCTTGACGCTATCCATGACACAGTTCATGAGATGGCTCGTGATGAGGCTAGACACGGCAAGGCACTTGAGGGTCTTCTTAATCGCTATTTTAAATAATAAGTAAATACTGAAATAAAAAAAAAGAGCCTGCACTTTAAAGTGCAGGCTCATTATTTACTTTCTACTTCTTAGTCTTAAAGGCTTGTAGTATTGGGTAACAATACTCTGCCCCTGCAGCAACTCTTGCAATCAAATTTCTACATGTTTTCACACATGTATCAGCATAAACCATTGCAT
>JAEEGL013417514.1_pt1 | contig 26899 bp, 22 predicted proteins | sample 9134231 | NCBI WGS metagenome assembly JAEEGL01 (sample SAMN16246548, study PRJNA631951) | gut metagenome | biome: gut microbiome; feature: rumen; material: fiber-attached | host: Bos | place: Iran: Karaj | collected 2018-10 | reverse complement strand
TTTGTCATGATTCCGGCAAGTACCGTCGAAGCCGTTATGACAAGTCCTGCTGCCGATACGATAAGTCCGCGCTTTAACGTCTTTTTTCCCATAAAAGCACAGTATCCGGAGAGAAAAATAAAGGTTCCGCGAACCAGCTGTCCGAATACGTGGTATCCGAACGAATAGGTATATTCCGGATCGATTCCGAGCATAGTGGGAAGATCGTAGTTAATATGAATTAAAAACATGCCCAGAATAGCCATGCCGCGAATCGTATCCAGTAAATATAAGCGTTTCTTCTGTTCCATTATTTCCTTTTCCTCTGATTTTCCACTTTAAGTCTTTACCGTGGATATGTCAAGAAAAAATCCCCGAATCGGGCAGGGAAGAATTTATTCGCACCCTGCCCGTGCGCGGGCTGCGTCCTGCGAAAGCAGGAAAACACATTACGCAGCCCTGTGCATATGAAAGAACGGAGCAGCTTATGCTGCCCCGTCATCATTCATAATTTTCCCCAAATATCTTTCAATGAATATCCGCCTTTAAGAGGTTTTTATTCATCACTTCCCCCGTTGCCTTCATCATCGTCTTCGTCCTGCTCTACGGGGAAGATTAAATTCTCTTCTGCGGGATCGTCATCCGGATCTACCTGGACTTCCTCAAGAGCCTCTTCGATATCATCGAATTCCTGGTTTCCGTCACTGATCTTCTCTCTGACCTTGGCAATCTTGGCTACGGTAACTTTCTTATCTAAGTTAATCAGTTTAACACCTGAGGTATGACGGCCGATGGTGGAAATATCGCCCATCGGAATCTGAATAATTACACCGGCAGAGGTAATAATCATGATTTCATGATCGTCGTTTACAGCCTTTACACCGACGAGATTTCCGGTTTTTTCGGTAATCTTGTAACATTTCACTCCCTTACCGCCACGATGCTGGATATTGAATTCTTCCAGTCTGGTTCTCTTACCGATACCGCGCTCGGAAACAACAAGTAAGGAATCTCCCTGATGGTCAAGCTGCATTCCGACGATTTCATCCTGATCGTTTAAGTTCATTCCGATAACACCCATACTGGAACGTCCGGTGGAACGCACATCGGTTTCCTTGAAACGGATACACATACCGAATTTGGTTACTAAGAAGATTTCGGTATCTTTATCCGTGGATTTTACTTCGATTAATTCATCATCGTCACGCAGATTTATGGCAATCAGACCGCTCTTCCTTATATGGGAGAATTCGCTGAGCGGCGTTTTCTTTACGGTACCCTTTCTGGTTACCATGAACAGATTTCGCTCTTCCTCCATGTCCTTAATCGGAATGATAGCCGAAATCTTTTCGCCCGGATTAAGCTGAAGAAGATTGATGATTGCAACTCCTCTGGATGTTCTTCCGGATTCGGGAATTTCATACGCTTTCATGCGGTATACCCGTCCGAAATTGGTAAAGAACATAATATAATGATGCGTCGTGGTCATCAAAAGATCTTCGATATAATCATCTTCAATCGTCGTCATTCCCTTAATTCCGCGGCCGCCTCTGTGCTGGGATTTAAAGTTATCCACCGTCATTCTCTTCACGTAACCTAAAGAGGACATGGCAATAACGGTATTCTCGTTCGGAACCAGATCTTCGGATGAAATATCATATACATCATAACCGATGGAAGTACGTCTCGGATCCGCATATTTATCACGAATGGCAAGGATTTCATCCTTGATGACACCGAGAAGAACTTTCTCATCCGCTAAAATTCCGCGTAAGTATTCGATTCTGGCAAGTAGTTCTTTATGTTCGTTTTCGAGTTTTTCTCTTTCCAGACCGGTCAGTGTACGAAGCTTCATTTCCACGATTGCATTCGCCTGAATCTCCGTTAAATCAAAGCGGTCCATCAACGTCTGTTTTGCAACGGGAACATTCTCGCTGCTTCTGATAATCCGGATTACTTCATCGATATGGTCAAGAGCAATTAACAGACCCTGTAAAATATGATCTCTCTCAAGAGCCTTATTTAAATCAAACTGTGTTCTTCTGGTAACGACTTCCTTTTGATGATCCAGATAGCAGTTTAACATTTGAAGGAGATTTAATACCTTCGGCTCGTTATCCACAAGCGCAAGCATAATCACACCGAATGTATCCTGCAACTGTGTATGCTTAAACAAATGATTTAACATGATATTCGGATTGACGTCACGCCTGAGTTCAATGACGATACGCATACCTTCACGGTTGGTCTCATCACGTAAATCCGTAATACCGTCCAGTTTCTTTTCCTTTACCAGTTCCGCGATTTTTTCAATCAAACGGGCTTTGTTTACCATATAAGGAAGTTCTGTAACAATGATTCTGTTTTTGCCGTTTGCGAGTGTCTCGATATCGGTAACCGCACGCACACGGATTTTTCCGCGTCCGGTACGATAAGCTTCTTCGATTCCCTTGGTTCCGAGAATCATGGCACCGGTCGGAAAATCCGGTCCCTTCACGATATCCATAAGTTCGTCGATTTCCGTTTCGCGGTCTTCTTTTACATGATTATCAATGATTTTTACAACCGCATCGATGGTTTCACCTAAATTGTGAGGCGGAATATTGGTTGCCATACCAACCGCAATACCGGTTGTTCCGTTTACCAAAAGGTTCGGAAAACGGGAAGGAAGAACGGTCGGTTCTTTTTCCGTTTCATCGAAGTTCGGTATAAAATCAACGGTATCTTTATTAATATCCGCTAAAAGTTCGGTAGCGATTTTGGAAAGACGTGCTTCGGTATAACGCATGGCTGCGGCGCCGTCTCCGTCGACCGAACCGAAGTTTCCGTGACCGTCTACCAGGACATTTCTCATCGACCATTCCTGTGCCATATTAACCAATGCACCGTAAATGGAGGAGTCACCGTGAGGATGGTATTTACCCATCGTATCACCAACGATACGCGCCGATTTACGATGAGGTTTGTCCGGAGTATTTCCGAGTTCAAGCATTGCATAAAGGATTCTTCTCTGAACCGGTTTTAAGCCGTCCCTTACATCCGGAAGTGCACGTGCCGCGATAACGCTCATGGCGTAATCGATATAGCACGTTTCCATGGTATTTTTTAAATCCACCTGTTCTATCTTGTCATATGTCAGGTCTTCCATTGAATTAACTCCTTATATTAAATATCAGATATCCAGATTCTTTACGAATTTTGCATTCTCTTCAATAAATTCACGTCTCGGTTCAACCTTGTCTCCCATCAGAATGGTAAAGGTAAGATCCGTTTCGGATTCCACTTCTCCGTCCATGGTGACACGTTTTAAAATTCTTCGCTCCGGATCCATTGTAGTTTCCCAAAGCTGTTCGGCATCCATTTCACCAAGACCTTTGTAACGCTGAATCTTATTATTGTTGTCACGTCCGACCTCGGAAAGAATGTTGTTTAATTCATCATCCGAATAGGCATACCAGATTTTTTTGTTCTTCTCAAGCTTATAAAGCGGAGGAGTTGCAAGATATACATGACCCTGTTTAATTAATTCCGGCATGAAGCGGTAAATAAAGGTTAATAAAAGTGTGCTGATATGAGCACCGTCCACGTCGGCATCGGTCATGAGAATAATCTTGTGATAACGAAGTTTTGAAATATCGAAATCATCATGAATACCGGTACCGAAAGCCGTAATCATGGCTTTGATTTCCGCATTTGCATAAATTTTGTCAAGCCTTGCTTTTTCCACATTCAGAATCTTACCTCGAAGCGGAAGAATTGCCTGTGTTGCACGGCTTCTGGCAGTTTTTGCACTACCGCCCGCGGAATCTCCCTCGACGATATAGATTTCACAGTTTTCCGGATTTTTATCGGAACAATCCGCAAGTTTTCCGGGAAGTGCCATACCTTCAAGAGCCGTTTTTCTTCTGGTTAAATCTCTTGCCTTTCTGGCTGCCTCTCTCGCACGCTGTGCCAGAATGGATTTTTCACAGATAATTTTAGCTACGGTAGGATTCTGCTCCAAATACCAGGTAAGCTGTTCGCTTACAATGGAATCTACTGCCAGACGCGCTTCGGAATTGCCCAGTTTCTGTTTGGTCTGACCTTCAAACTGGGGATCTTCAATTTTAATGGATATAATGGCAGTCAGTCCTTCACGAATATCCTCACCGCTTAAATTTGCCTCGGAATCTTTCAAAAGTTTGGAATTTCTTGCATAGTCGTTAAAGGTTTTCGTTAATGCATTTCTGAAACCGGCAAGATGAGTTCCTCCCTCTGGAGTCGTAATATTGTTTACAAAGCTGTAAGTACTTTCATTGAAGGAATCATTATGCTGAATGGCAACTTCCACATAAACACCGTTTTTGGATCCTTCGAAGTAAAGCACATCCGAATAAAGAGGAGTTTTTCCTCTGTTTAAATAGGTTACGAATTCCTTGATACCGCCTTCGTAATGGAAAGATGATTCTTTTCCTTCTCCTCTTTCGTCCTTTAAGGAAATGCGGATTCCTTTTGTTAAAAATGCGGTTTCACGAAGTCTGGTACGAAGGGTATCGTAATCATAAACCGTATCTTCAAAAATCTCCGAATCCGGAGAAAACGTTACCTTTGTTCCGGTATGTTCTTTTTCACAGGTACCGATTTCTTTAAGAGGAAAACATACTTTTCCGCGCTCATAGCGCTGCATATAAACTTTTCCTTCACGGCATACTTCCACTTCAAGCCAGGTAGAAAGAGCATTAACTACGGATGCACCTACACCGTGAAGTCCGCCGGATACCTTATATCCTCCACCGCCGAATTTTCCGCCGGCATGAAGTACCGTAAATACAACTTCTACCGCAGGTTTTCCCGCTTTATGGTTTATATCGATCGGAATTCCTCTTCCGTCATCCACTACCGTAATGGTATTATCCTGATGAATTGTTACTTCCACATTGGAACAATAACCGGCCAAAGCCTCATCAATGGAATTATCCACAATTTCATATACCAGATGATGTAAACCGGTAGTTGAAGTACTGCCGATATACATTCCGGGTCTTTTACGAACCGCTTCGAGTCCTTCAAGTATCTGGATTTGATCTCCGCCGTATTCCTGTCCTGCTCCCATTTGTGCCTCCGTAAATAGTTGTATAACTTTATCTTTTTTATCCTGTTATTGTCAAAAATTTTTAACCGTTCATTTCTTCTACTTCGCCGTCATGAACCTTATACACTTTATTAATCTGAAACCGGTTATTTACGAATTCATCCAGTCCCGTACAGGTGATGATTGTCTGAACATCACCGATGGAATTAAGAAGTGTATTCTGTCTTGACGAATCCAGTTCCGATAAAACATCATCCAGTAAAAGAATCGGAACATCCTTCGTTATTCTTTTCACCAGTTCCACTTCGGCCAATTTTAAGGAAAGAGCAGCCGTTCTCTGCTGTCCCTGTGAACCGAATTTTCGAATATCTATTCCGTTAATTTCAAAAATAAAATCGTCACGATGCGGACCTGTGGAAGTGATTTTTGACTTTATATCCCTGTCCTTGGAATCGTTTAATTTTCTTTCGTAATCCTCAATTGTTGTATCCGGATCATAGATAATCTTTATTTCTTCCTTACCGCCCGAAAGTTTATTATGAATATCATAAATAATTTCATTTAACTGGGAAACGAACTGGATTCTTCTTTCGATTACCTTGCTTCCGTAAGAAATCAGCTGATTATCCCATATATCCAGAGTACTTTTCAGTTCCGGTTTAAAGAATATTTCTTTTAAAAGAACATTTCGCTGGTTAATGATTTTATTATAATTATTCAGATTATAAAGATAAAAAGGATCCAGCTGGCAAAGTTCCATATCCACGAATTTTCGCCGGTAAGCGGGACCGTCCTGGATAATTCTTAAATCTTCCGGCGAAAACATAACCACATTTACCGTACCGAGTACATCCGCAGCTTTGCTTACTTTTTCAAGATTAACGGATATACCTTTTGATTTATTCTTACGGATATGCATGTCAATACGGATATTCTCATCATTTTTAACGATAAATCCTCTTACATGACCTTCTTCACCGTCAAAAATAATTACGTCTTTATCTTTGGCTCCTTTGTAGGATTTGGTAATTGCCAGATAAAAAACAGCTTCCAGAATATTGGTTTTGCCCTGACCGTTATCTCCGAAAAGGATTGTGGTTTTTTCATCAAAATCAATTTGTAAGGATTTATAATTTCTGAAATTATCAATTTCCAGTCTTTTAATGTACATTTATTATCCGGCCTTTAAACTCTACCACATCGCCTTTTTTTATTTTCTTGCCTCGTTCGGACGCTGTTTCTCCGTTCACTTTTACATTACCTTCCATTATTTCGAATTTGGCATCCGAACCGTTATCAATCAAATCGGCTGCTTTCATCAGCTGACACAATTTGATATATTCACCTTTTAGTATAAAATCTTCCATTTCTTTATTCATCCTATGCATCTGCACTTAAATTAACCGGAAGAATCATATAGGTATAACTGTCTTCATCATCCCTGATAAAGCAGGGAGATTTCGGAGAAGTCATATATAAATAAATATTTTCATCATCGATTACTTTTAAGGCATCCGTTAAAAATTTGGGATTAAATCCTATTTTTAAATCATTTCCTTCTTTTTCGATATTAATTTTTTCATTCATCTTACCGGACGAAGAATTCATACGGATATTCATTACATCTTCGTTTACCGTAAATACAATTGCCTTCTTATCTCCTTCTCTGGCAATAATCGTGGATCTGTCCACACCGTCATACAAATCTTTTTTATTTATTTTAATCTTCGTGGAATAATCTTTTGTAATTACATTATCCACATTGAAGAATTCTCCTTCGATTAATCTGGTTACGAAAGTCGTACTTTCAAATACGGCAATCATATGATTATCCGTAAAATGAATCGTTACTTCACCTTCCGCTTCTTTTCCCAGAATATTAAATAAATCATTTAAACTTCTTCCGGGAACGATTACTTTCTTATTCAGTTCCTTATCATTAATTTCAATCCGGCGAATGGATACTCTCTGACCGTCTAAGGAAACAACCCTTAAAACTCCGTTTTTAATTTCAAATAATTCACCACGAAGTGTTTTATTGGATTCGTTATCACTGATGGAAAAAATAGTCTGTCTGATTAATTCCTTTAAAGAAAGCTCTTTTAATTCAAAACTGTCTTTAATTTCAAATTTCGGAATATCACTGAAAGTATCCGCCGATTTGCCGTTATATTCATAATCGATGGATTCACCGCATAAAAATCTTAAATTATATCTTTCATCACTGATAATATTGATATCTTCATCCGGAAGTTTTCTTACCAGATCCTGGAAAAATTTGGAATCCAGACAAATCTTTCCTTCTTCCAATACTCTTGCGGGAGCTATATACTGAATCAGCATTTCCGAATTGTTTGCCACCAGTCTTACTTCATCCGTACCGGCATCAATCATAATGCAGTCCGAATTTGCTAAATTGGATTTGGTAGGTACTGCTTTTATAACCGTACTGATTGCAGACTGTAAAACATCTTTGGCAATTGAAAAATTCATAATTACATTTCCCCCTTATTTCATTATTTCCTTGCCTGAATCGCTATATAATTATAATATTTTTAACAGTAATCATAATAGGGATTGTTGATATGTGGAAATCCTTATCTATTATACAAAATTTAAGGCGAAAATGGAATGATTTTTATGTGAAAAACATAAGAATAAGTCATTTTTTATTAAGAAGTTTTAAACATCCCTTAAAATCGCAAATACGGGCTTTATTTAAGCATAATTTTTATAAACATAAATCTATGAACATATCCACATTTTTGTGTTTAAAAAATTTCTTCCTATATATATGCGAATAATATAAATGACAGTAATTATTATTCCTGTTCAATTTTAGGATTATTACCATAAATATAAAAATGTGTAAGCAGGGTGTTAAATTGATGGTCTTCTTGTATATAATAAACGAACCCCTCATAAGAAAGAGGGGTTTGTTTATTAATAAGCTTCAATTAAATCATTTTTAATGAAGAATATTATTTTATGAAGGAGTAATTTTCTTCTTTATTACATTAATCTGGGCAGCAAAATCGGAATTATTATTAATTTCATCCTGGATTTTGGTTATTCCGTTAATTATGGTGGAATGATCCTTCTTATCCAGTACTTTTGCAATGTTCTTAAGAGAAATATCGGTTAATTCCCTGCAAAGATACATAACAACCTGTCTCGGAACCACAATTTCCGCGGTTCTTTTCTTGGAAGTGATATCTTCCGCCCTGATTCCGTAATGATCGGCAACAACCTGGATAATAATCTGTGGTGTAACCATTTTCGGCGCATTCGGGAAAATAATATCTTTTAATCCCTCTTCTGCCATTTCCAGGGTAATTGTCTTTTTATTTAATTTTTCAATATATATGATTTTATTAAATGCACCTTCCAGATCACGAATGTTGGAATTTACGTTTGTTGCGATATATTCTATTACATCCTGCGGAACCGCATAAATCGTATTCTTATAATTTTCGTTAAGCATCAATAAAATTGCTGCTTTTGTTTCATATCCGGGAGGCTGGATATCTGCCTGAAGTCCCTGTCCGAAACGTGAAGTATATCTTTCGTCAAGCGTTTCCATCTGTTTCGGAGGCTTGTCGGAAGAAATAATAATTGCTTTTCCTTTGTTATAAAGGGTATTAAAAGTATGGAAAAATTCTTCCTGTGTCGATTCCTTACCGATAATAAACTGAATATCGTCAATTAAAAGAACATCCACGGTTCTGTATTTGTCACGAAGACGGTTCATTGCCGAAGAATTACCGCTTCTGATTCCTTCAATTACATCATTTGTAAAAATCTCGGAATCCACATATAATACTTTTTTATCCGGATAATGATCGATAATATAATGTCCGATGGAATGCATCAGATGAGTTTTTCCAAGTCCTGATTCACCGTAAATAAACAAAGGATTAAAATCTTCGCCGGGATTTTCAGCTACTGCCAGTGCTGCGGAATGGGCAAAAGAATTATTGCTGCCGACAACAAAATTTTCAAATGTATATTTGGAAACCAGGTTGGCCTGTTTGTATAAATCGGTATTTGTTGAGGAATTCACGGAAGGAATCAGATTATCTTCATCCTTTTTTATAATGAATTTCACTTTATAATCATGATCGGTTGCATCGGAGATGCATACATGAAAAATATCTTTATAATTTTTGGTAAGATAATTGATTAACTGAGCTTTTTCCGAAGGAATTTCAATATAGAAAGTATCATCTTCCACCTTATAGAATTTCATCGGTTCGATCCAGGTCTGGAAAGCGACGATACTTAACTGCATTTCATCACAGACTTTTTGTTTTATGTTTTCGAATAATAATGAATAATCCTGATTTACCTGACTCACAGCAAAAACCCCTTATTTTATGATGCTTTCTTATATTACTCGAAAACTTTGAAAATATCAAATGGAAAAATATCAAATATTATGTAATCTTAAAAATGATTTTTAAACAAACTTATCCACAATTGTGGATAAGTTAATTTTTATTTATCCGAAATAAAAAGAAACATGTAAAAATGCCGGAAAACCTTTATTTATAGGGATTTTCAGTTAAAAATAAAATTATAATTTAAAGTTACATAAGATAGTTTACATCGAAAATTATGAAAATTATCCACAAGTTTTCCACAAAATGTGGATAATAAGAATCATTTTTTTTTATGGAAACTATATATCTACATTTAGAATTCAATTTAACGTTTGTCCCAACATATTGAATAAAATTTTTTTTAAAAATAAAAAAAACTTTTTTTCCCATAAACCCTTATAAAATAAACCTTGACGAGAATTTTTCTATCCTATATAATCGTAATGATTGTTTTCGACATAAGTAAAGGAGGTGTATTTGGTTATGAAGATGACATTTCAGCCTAAAAAGAGACAGAGATCAAAAGTTCACGGTTTTAGAGCAAGAATGAGCACGCCCGGCGGAAGAAAAGTTTTAGCAGCCAGAAGAGCTAAAGGAAGAAAAAAATTATCAGCATAGGCCGCGAAATGTGGCCTTTTATTTTGCTTTGAAGTTATTTCATGGAAAGACTTCGCAAAAACAAAGATTTTCAATCTGTTTTCCAATCCGGCAAATCCTGTGCCAACAAGTATTTTGTAATGTATGTGTCTAAAAACAATCTTGGAATAAACAGATTCGGTGTTTCCGTTTCAAAAAAAATAGGAAACAGTGTTGTAAGGCATCGCATGAAACGCCTTTTAAAAGAATGTTTTCGACTACAGGAGGATATGTTTAATAGTAGTTTAGACATTGTAGTCATTGTAAGAAAAGGGGCAGATTCTTTGGACTATGAAGAAGTTAAGAAATCTGTTTTCCATCTTATGAAACTTCATCATTTGGTAAGTAACGGTTTTTAAACATAATTGGATAGTTTTTAAATATATCGGATAATTAATTAACTGATTTCGATTTATATTGGATATTATATTTAACGATTATATCAGGTGATTTTTTATCGGATTATGCATGATGAAGTGATTCTTTTGATACTACTCTTACCGGATAAATAAGGTAAGATATAATATTTTTGATGAAACTGATTTTTATAGGTTTAATACGTTTTTATCAGATTTTTCTTTCTCCGTTGAAAAGCACGAAATGTCCTTATTTTCCTTCCTGCTCCGCATACGGACTCGAAGCGATAAAAAAATACGGTGCTTTCAAAGGATTTTTTCTTGCGTTATGGAGAATTTTGCGTTGTAATCCGTTTTCCAAAGGCGGATATGATCCTGTTCCGTAAGAAGGATAAACGCAGATTTAGGAGGTTAAGTTGTTAGATCTTGTATTAACACAGAATAGTTTTTTCATTATAGGACCGGTTGCGAAACTTCTCGGTTTTATAATGCAGGGTATTTTTTTCTTACTGGATAAAATAGGAATACCCAATATCGGTCTTGCAATCATTATATTTACGATTGTAATTTATCTTTGTTTATTACCTTTAACAATTAAACAGCAGAAGTTTTCCAAGTTTTCGGCAATTATGAATCCGGAACTGACTGCCATTCAGAATAAATATAAAGGCAAAAACGATCAGGATTCCATGATGAAAATGCAGGAAGAAACAAAGGCCGTATATGCCAAATACGGAGTTTCTCCTTCCGGAAGCTGTCTGCAGCTTTTGATTCAGATGCCGATTCTGTTTGCACTGTATCGTGTAATCTATGCGATACCCGCCTATGTTCCCCAGGTAAAAGCAGCATATACCACACTGATTAACAAACTTGTATATATGAACGGCAGTGCGGAATTTATGCAGACGCTTTCTTCCGCCAAATATTTTTCAAAGCAGTTTAACAATAAGAATTTTACATATGAAACAGCGGAAGGTATTCAGTATATTTCGAATACTTTTATCGATGTATTAAACAGAGCGTCCACAAAAGACTGGGTTGCACTCAGAGAAAGATTTTCCATTCTCGGAGAAGATATTTCAAATACCATTGCAACATTAAACCGTTACAATCTTTTCTTAGGTTTAAATATTGCATATTCACCGTGGGAAACCATTAAACTTCAGTGGGCATCGGATTACAAAAACTGGTGGATTATTATTGCCGCTGTTATGGTTCCCGTTTTGGCAGCTGCCACCCAGTGGTTGAATTTAAAACTGACACCTCAGGCAAGCAATCCGAACGGCGGAAACGATCAGGATAATCCAATGATGTCATCCATGAAGATGATGAATAATTTAATGCCGCTTATGTCCGCATTTTTCTGTTTCACACTTCCTATCGGTATGGGTATTTACTGGATTGCCGGTGCGGTAATTCGTTCCATTCAGCAGGTTGCCATCAATAAATATATCGATTCGATGGATTTCGATAAAATTATTGAAATGAACAGTAAGAAATATGAAGAGAAGTTAAAGAAAAAAGGAACCCTTACAAGCGGTATCAGTCAGAAAATCAATGCAGCCGCCAATTCCGGAAATAACGGAACAAAAGAAAAAAGTACGGTAAAAGATATTATCAAACGTTCGGAAGATATCAGTAAAGAAGAAAAATCGAAGCCCGCACAGACTTCGAAAAAATCCGAAAGTTCTCCTTCTTCCGGTAAAGGAAAACCGGGTGGCGAAAAGAAAAGCCTGGCAGACCGCGTAAACATGGTGAAGGACTATAACGAACGTAATAATAAGTAATAAAATGAATTTCGGGGAGGAAATTAAGTAATGGAATTTATGGAATTCGAAGCTAAATCGCTTCAGGATGCAATTACCAATGCGTGCCAGCATTTTATTGTAGCCAGCGATAAACTGGAATATGAAGTTGTAGAAGAAGGAAGTACGGGTTTTCTGGGAATCGGATCCAAGAACGCCAAAATTAAAGCAAGAGTAAAAGAAGGTTCCGAAGATGAACTTCTTCTTGACGGTGAAGAAAGTAATACCGTTTCCGTAAAAGAGGAACCTAAGACAAAGGTAGAAAAGAAAGAAATTAAAGCGGACGAAAAAGAAGAGAAGAAAGAAAATAAAGCAGCCGTAAAAGAAGAAAAGAAAGAAAATAAAGCAGCCGTAAAAGAAGAAAAGAAAGAAACCAAGGCTGAAGAAAAGAAGAAAATCAATGTAAATCCCAAAGAAATTGAAGATAAGAGTGTGGCTTTCTTAAAAGATGTTCTTCATGCAATGGATATTCCCGCCGTTGTCGAAGCGGAATATAATGAAGAAGAGCAGTCTCTTGATATTAATTTAATCGGCGAAGACATGGGAATTTTAATCGGAAAAAGAGGACAGACTCTGGATTCCTTACAGTATCTGGTTTCCCTTGTTGTAAATAAAGATGTGAACGGATACATCCGCGTAAAAGTGGATACGGAAAATTATCGTTCCCGTCGGAAAGAAACCCTTGAAAATCTGGCAAAGAGAATTGCGAGAAAAGTAAAAGAAACTCACAGGAGCGTTTCTTTAGAGCCGATGAATCCGTATGAAAGAAGAATTATCCATTCCGCCCTTCAGAATGACAAGTATGTTACCACACATTCCGAAGGAGAGGAGCCATACAGAAAAGTAGTTGTAACTTTAAAGAAGTAAGATGTACTGCTCCGGCAAATGTCGGAGCAGTTATTTTTAGAACAGATTTATTGATCCGGTAAATAATATGAATGAAACCATAGCGGCAATCGCAACCGCACTTTCACCTTCCGGACTCGGAATTGTAAGAATATCCGGAGAAGAAGCCGTACAAATTGCAGATCGTATTTTTCATAAAGAGAACGGAATAAAATTAGAAGAGGTTCCTTCTCATACGGTTCATTACGGTCATATTACGGAACTTAAACCTGACGGTGAAGTAAATGTCATTGATGAAGTCATGGCGGTTATTATGCGTGCCCCGCATTCTTTTACCAAAGAGGATACGGTGGAATTCGACTGTCACGGCGGAGTTTATGTATGTAAAAGAGTACTGGATCTTTGTTTAAAATGCGGAGCCAGACTCGCCGAACCCGGTGAATTTACCAAAAGAGCTTTTTTAAACGGAAGAATCGATTTATCCGAAGCTGAAGCGGTTATGGATTTAATCTCTTCCACAAACGAAAATGCCAGAAAGAATTCAATTTCCCATTTAAGCGGAAGATTAAAAGATAAAATTGTTTCAATAAGAAGCAGCATTCTTTATGAAATCGCATATATCGAATCGGCAATTGATGATCCGGAACATTATGATACGGAAGATTTTCATAATCGGCTTACAAATGTAGTTCAATCATGTGAAGAATCTTTAAAAGAACTTTCGGATTCTTTCGAAAACGGAAGAATTTTAACCAGAGGTGTACAGACTGCTATTATCGGAAAACCGAATGTCGGAAAATCTTCTTTCTTAAATCTACTTTTGGGTGAGGACCGTGCAATTGTTACACATATTCCGGGTACGACAAGAGATACTTTGGAAGAAGATGTATCACTTAACGGAATATCCCTTCATCTGATTGATACCGCAGGCATTCATGACACGGAAGATGTGGTGGAGCAAATCGGAGTTCGCAAATCCAAGGAAACAATCGAAAAAGCGGAGCTGATCATTTTTCTTATGGATTCTTCGGAAGGAATTAAAGAAGAAGACCGGAAATTACTTCCTCTTCTTAAAAATAAAAAAACAATCGTATTATTAAATAAAACGGATTTATCAAAACATCTTATTACGGAAAAAGATGTGGAAAGTCTGTTTGACGATTTTACGTCACCGGTGAAAATTTTTCCTTTTTCCGCAAAAACAGCGGAAGGATTGGAAGAGCTTACAAATCAGATTAAAGAATTATTTTATCATGGAGAATTAAAGCCTGACGAAGAAATTTATCTTACATCATTAAGACAGAAGGGTTTAGTGGATGATGCACTGACCGCGATTGAAAAGGTGAAAGAATCTTTGATGATGGATATGCCGGAAGATTTCTATTCCATCGATTTAATGCAGGCTTATGCATCACTTGGTGCAATCATCGGAGAAGAAGTGGATGATGATCTGGTGGATGAGATTTTTTCCAAATTCTGTATGGGTAAATGATTTGTAATTATGCGGAATTATAAAAAAATAATTATATATTATTTTTATGAATTTAAGTAAAACAGATAAAAATAGAATAAAATAATAATTTAAGAGTATCTGAGATGGATAATTATACTACAAATGTAGGTGAATATAAAATAGAAGATTCCGTGGATGTATGTGTTATCGGAGCGGGACATGCGGGATGTGAAGCAGCACTTGCCTGTGCAAGGCTCGGATTTGAAACGGTCATTTTTACGGTATCCGTAGAAAGCATTGCTCTTATGCCCTGCAATCCGAATATCGGAGGAACCAGCAAGGGTCATCTGGTCAGGGAACTGGATGCGCTCGGCGGAGAAATGGGAAAAAATATCGATAAGACTTTTATTCAGTCCAAAATGCTGAATGTATCCAAAGGTCCTGCTGTCCATTCACTTCGTGCACAGGCCGATAAAATGGATTATACCAAATCCATGAGACGTACACTGGAAAACCAGGAACATCTAAGTATAAAGCAGGGCGAAGTATGTCATATTCTGACGAAGGATTTAAGTGACGGAAAAAAGGAAGTCTGCGGAGTACAGATTGCTTCCGGTATGGTTTATCTTTGTCGTGCGGTTATTCTTTGCAGCGGAACTTATTTAAATGCAAGATGTCTTTGCGGAGAAAGCATTACCTACACCGGTCCGAACGGTCTGATGGCTGCGACACATTTAACTTCGGATTTGGAAAAACTGGGTGTAAATCTTCGCCGGTTTAAGACAGGAACACCGGCAAGAATGGATAAGAGGACGGTTGATTTTTCCAAAATGGAAGAACAGAAAGGTGACGAGAGGATTATTCCTTTTTCATTTTCTACCGATCCGGAAAGTATTCAGAAAGAACAGGTTTCCTGTTATTTAACTTATACAAATGAAAAAACGCATGAAATTATCCGGGCCAATCTGGATCGTTCTCCGATTTACGCGGGAATCATCGAAGGTACCGGACCGAGATATTGTCCGTCAATCGAAGATAAAGTAGTTAAATTTGCCGATAAGGAAAGACATCAGGTTTTTGTTGAACCGGAAGGTCTTTATACGAATGAAGTATATATCGGAGGCATGTCATCCTCCCTTCCGGAAGATGTTCAGCTTGCCATGTACCGGACAGTTCCGGGACTTGAAAACTGTAAAATAGTCCGCAATGCCTATGCCATTGAATATGACTGTTTATGTCCGGGACAGCTTCGTCCCTCACTGGAACTTAAGGCCATCGAAAACTTCTTCTGTGCCGGTCAGTTTAACGGAAGTTCCGGTTATGAAGAAGCCGCTGCACAGGGACTGATTGCCGGAATCAATGCGGCAAAAAAATTGAAAAATAAAGAACCGCTAATTCTTCATCGTTCGGAAGCATATATCGGTGTTTTAATTGATGATCTCGTTACGAAAGAAAACAATGAGCCATATCGAATGATGACTTCCAGGGCGGAATACCGCCTGCTTTTAAGACAGGACAATGCGGATTTACGTTTACGGAAATTCGGTTATGAAGCCGGACTGGTTTCAAAAGAGGATTACGAAAAAACCGTTGAAAAACAAAAGATGATTGATGAAGAAATTAATCGTCTTAAAACTACATTTGTAGGTGGAAGTAAAACCGTTACGGATGTACTTGCCAAAAGAAATTCCGCACCGCTTAAAACAGCGGCTTCCATTGCAGATTTAATGTGTCGTCAGGAACTGGATTATGAATTCTTACATGAACTTGATCCGGAAAGACCAAATCTACCTACAGATGTAGTTGAACAAGTATGTATCAATATTAAATATGCAGGATATATTGACAGACAGATTGCCCAGGTTAAGCAGTTTAAGAAGATGGAGAAACATCTGATTCCGGAGAATATAGATTACGATGACGTATCATCCCTCAGACTGGAAGCCAGACAGAAATTAAAACAGTTTCGTCCGATTTCCATCGGTCAGGCTTCCCGAATCAGCGGTGTCACTCCCGCCGATATTTCGGTTCTGCTAATTTACCTTTCGGCCAACAAAAACTTAACTTAATTGCCATCTAAAGTATGGTATTGGAAATATGGAATTTAAGGACGCATGTAAAGAATGGAATATTGAGCTGACGGAAATTCAGGCGGAGATGTTTGAAGAGTATTTTCGTATGCTGATTTCATGGAATGAAAAGATGAACCTAACGGCTATTACGGAAAGAGATGAAGTATATGTAAAACATTTTCTTGATTCGATGTCGTTTTGTAAGGTATTGTCATCTTTAAATAATGAGAATTATTTAAATGGAGAATTCAGTCTGATTGATGTCGGAACCGGAGCAGGTTTTCCCGGTATTCCGATTAAAATTCTTTATCCGAATTGTAAGATTACTCTGATGGATTCTTTGAATAAACGGATTACCTTTTTAGAAGAGGTTGTTCGCACACTGAAGTTAAACAATGTGGAAGTGATTCATTCGCGGGCAGAAGATTTGGGACATTCCGGTGTTTATCGTGAAAAATATGATTTTGCTGTTTCCCGTGCAGTTGCCAATCTTTCTTCCCTGTCCGAATATTGTCTTCCTTTTGTTAAGGTCGGAGGATTCTTTGTTTCTTATAAATCGGAGAAAGCATCCGAGGAAATTCTTGCTGCAAAAAGCGCGGTTTTTCTTTGCGGTGGTTCTCTAAAAGATGAAATATCATTTGTTCTTCCCGGAACGGATTTAAAACGTACACTCGTTGTTATTGAGAAGAAACAGAACACTTCCGTAAAGTATCCAAGGAAGGCGGGTCTTCCGACAAAGAAACCTCTTTGATTATTCAGTACCGAGATATTTTCCCTCATTACTTCTATTTTTCTTCTTACATTTTTATAAATTCTAATGCACAAATGTACATGGCGGAGTAAAATATTTAATTGAAGCAATGAAGCAATCCGACATCATAAGTTTGAGTCAAAAATCTTTTGACCCAAACTTCATTAATATACAGCTACTGAACCGTTGCAATTTAAACTATTCACAAGTAATCCGCATAAATAGATGACGAAATGGTCAAATTTTTATAAGTCGGGAAAAACATTTTCTTATAACGTTATTTATAAATAATATATTGGGGGCTTAGTAATACAAATGGAACAGAAAGAACTTCGTGAATTATTATTATCACTTGCGGCAGAAGCAGCAGCCGAATACGAAAATGCGTTAATTGATCGCAATGCTAAATTTGAAGAAATTCAAATGCTCAGCAAAAAAATGGAAGAGCTGAAAGTGGATGACACGGATTCGGTTTTTTCCCCGAGAAATTCATTATCCAAATATGATGCCAAACTGAGTCTGGAAAAAGATATCGAAAAAGAAAAACTTGAGCTGGACCGGCTGGATTCAATCTGTGATTCTTTCCTGAACCGAAAAGAAGAATTAATCAGTGCGGTTGAACTATTTGATGAATTATGTGATGATCTTGAAACACAAATTGCAGCCAATAAAGAACTGATGAAGAAAGAATTAACTGCTCCGCAATATATTCCTCAATCGACTCAGCAATCGGAAACTTCTCCCAAACCGGTTTCCGATAATTCTTCTTCAAAAGATGTTACGGAACAATCCAATCTTCTTCCGGAAAGTTCTATGGAAGAGGATCCTCTTGCAGGTGTAGATAAGAAAACATTAATGAATGTGATTGAGTATATTTCTCATCGTACGGAAGATATTGCCAAGTATGTTCTTATGGATCCCGGCCGGGCAAGAAACGAGTTACTGGCTCTTCATAATAAGATAGAGTTTTAATGATTTCTATATATAGTATTTCCACATTTTTCTATTTTATTTATCCACAATAATGTTTCACGTGAAACATTTTACTTTTCAAAATGATAAATACAAGATATAATGTTTCACGTGAAACAATATCCGCTACATCTTGGGTATTTCACGTGAAACATTTTACTGTGAAGCAGAAGAATAAAAGGCAAAAATGTTTATCAACATTATCCACACTATCCACATATACCATATTTTGTAATAATAAACGAACATGGATAAGAGCGGTGGAAAACTAATGATAGAACTATACAGGTAAAAGTGATAGAATAACAAAGCACGATTTTTGAGATTACTATAAACAGAATTGGAGGATATAAATGGGAAAAGTTATTGCCATTGCCATACAGAAAGGCGGAGTCGGAAAAACAACGACGGCTATTAATTTATCTGCCTGTGTAGCGGAAAAAGGGAAAAAAGTTCTGGTTATTGATATTGATCCCCAGGGAAATACGACTACCGGATTCGGAATCGAAAAGAACGAACTGCAAAATACGATTTACGAACTGATGCTGGGAGAAGTATCGGTAAAGGAATGTATTATCCCAAATGTGATCGAAAATCTTCCGCTTTCACTGATACCGAGTAACATCAATCTTGCAGCAGCGGAGATTGAACTGATTGATCAGGACAGAAAAGAATATGTATTAAAAAATGAGTTGGACTGGATTAAGGATCAGTATGATTATATTTTTATCGACTGTCCTCCCTCACTCAGTATGCTGACGATAAATGCAATGACGGCAGCGGACAGTATTCTTGTTCCTATCCAGTGTGAGTATTATGCGATGGAAGGTCTGGGACAGTTAATCCATACTGCAAACCTGATTAAGAAAAAAATCAATCCCGGATTATCGATGGAGGGATTCGTCTTTACCATGTATGATTCAAGAACCAATCTTTCGGAAGAAGTTGTTCAGATGGTAAAGGAAGCAGTTGATGAACATATTTTTGAAACGGTTATTCCGAGAAATGTTCGCCTTGCGGAGGCACCCAGTTACGGACAGCCGATTAATATTTACGACAGTAAGTCTGCCGGTGCGGAAGCATATCGTAACCTGGCCGCAGAACTGATTGGATAAAAAAGAAAAAGAAAGAAAAATATAGAATAACCTAAGAAAATAAAGGATAACTTAAGATAATAAAATAATAAGATAAGAGATTTATAAAATTATAAAACAGATAAAGTATTAATAAATATAATCAGAACTAATAAATACAATCAGAATTTGCAGGAGGAAAAATGGCAGCACTGAAAAGAGGTTTAAATAAAGGAAAAGGACTGGCAGCATTAATCGATACGGAAACGCCCCAGGAGAAAAACGGCAAGGTATCTGAAAAAGATTCTGTCATGATGGTAAATATTTCCAAAGTGGAACCGAACCGGGATCAGCCCAGAAAGAATTTTGACGAGGACTCACTTCAGGAACTTGCGGAATCCATTAAGCAGCACGGAGTTCTTTCCCCGCTTCTTGTCGTTGACAGAGGCGAGTATTATGAAATCGTTGCCGGTGAAAGAAGATGGAGAGCGGCGACAATTGCCGAACTCAAAGAAGTACCCGTTATTGTAAAAGAACTGACGGAACAGGAAATTGTCGAATTATCCATTATCGAAAACCTGCAGCGTGAAGACTTAAATGAAATTGAAGAGGCAATGGCATATAAAAGACTGATGACGGAATTTCATTTAACACAGGATGAAGTTGCCGAAAAGGTTTCCAAGTCGCGTGCTGCAATTGCCAATTCGGTCCGACTTTTAAAACTCAGTGAAGACGTTCAGCAAATGCTGATTGACGAAATGATTTCCGCGGGACATGCCCGTGCACTTTTGGGAGTCGAAGATCCGGAAGAACAGTATGTTCTTGCCCAGAGAGCTTTTGATGAAAAACTGTCGGTTCGGGAAATCGAAAAAATTGTTAAGAATCGCAGCAAAGAAAAGATCACTCATGTGAAAAAAGAAAATCAGTTAAATGTTGTATACAAGGATATCGAGACAAGATTAAAAGATCGTTTGTCCACAAAAGTTTCCGTTTCCGGTAAAGAGAACGGTTCCGGTAAAATCGAAATCGAGTTTTATTCCGGAGAGGAACTGGAAAGAATACTGGACATCATAAACCGTTCTTAATTATTATTGTATTTGGAAAGGAATTGACCTACATGCGTAGTCCGATTTTGGAAAATATAGGACTTGGTAATATAGACGTATTTTTCATTTTTTTGTTTTTACTTATATGTATTCTGGTGCTTGGATTTTTTGTATTTCTTCAGTATCGCAGATACAAGAATCTAACCGAACGCTATGAAAAATTCATGCAGGGAGCACGTGCCAAAAGTCTGGAGAACAGAATCGGCGATTTATTCGAAGAACAGAGTGTTCAGAAATCGCTTCTTGAAAATCATACGAAACAGTTAAGGGATTTGTATTATAAACACCAGTGGGCTTTCCAGAAAATGGGATTTGTCAAATATGATGCATTCAAGGAAATGGGAGGAAAGCTCAGCTTCTGTTTAGTTCTTTTGGATGAAAAGGATAACGGATTTTTATTAAATTCCGTACATTCTTCGGACGGATGCTATTCCTATACCAAGAGAATCAAAAACGGACAAAGCGAACTGGAACTCAGCCCGGAAGAATCGGTCGCATTAAAAAAAGCGGTTGAGTATGATATGTAAGAAGTATCCTTAAATATCAGGGAAAATATACAGTCTGGACGAAACGATTCATAGGTAACGCGATAATTAATGAGTGACCTGACAAATAAAGATTGGCGTAACAAATAATAAGTAACTTAACAAATAATGAGTGACGTAACAAATAAAAAGAAGTGGAAAGATAGTTCTGAATAGTGTAAAATAGAAATGTTTAGGTATAATAATGAGGATCAAATTTAAGCCCGGACGAATCCGGCTTTTGAATGATCCGGGAGGACAAAATGATTGATATTAAATTTTTAAGAGAAAATCCCGAAGTTGTTAAAGAAAACATTCGCAAGAAATTCCAGGACGAAAAACTTCCCCTGGTAGATGAAGTAATCGCACTCGATGCCGAGCGTCGTGCGACCCAGCAGCAGGTAGATGATTTAAAGGCAAACCGTAATAAGATTTCCAAACAGATCGGTGCACTGATGGGACAGGGCAAAAAGGAAGAAGCCGAAAAGGTGAAAGCCGAAGTTGCCAATGAAGGTGCAAAAATCGAAGAGCTTGATGCAAAGCAGAAAGAGCTCGAAGAAAAAATCTTAAAGGATATGATGATTATTCCGAACATCATCGATCCGAGCGTTCCCATCGGAAAGAACGATACCGAGAATGTGGAAGTAACGAAGTACGGTGATCCCGTGGTTCCCGATTTTGAAATTCCGTATCATACCGAAATTATGGAACGTTTTAACGGCATCGATCTTGATGCTGCCAGAAAAGTTGCCGGAAACGGATTTTATTATCTTCAGGGAGATATTGCGAGACTTCACTCCGCGGTTATTTCCTATGCAAGAGATTTTATGATTAACAGAGGATTTACTTACTGCGTGCCTCCTTTTATGATTCGTGCCAATGTGGTAACCGGTGTTATGAGTTTTGCCGAGATGGATGCCATGATGTACAAGATTGAGGGAGAGGATCTTTACTTAATCGGTACTTCCGAGCATTCCATGATCGGTAAGTTTATCGACACGATTATTCCGGAAGAGGAACTTCCGAAAACACTGACCAGTTACTCCCCCTGCTTCCGTAAGGAAAAGGGTGCACATGGAATCGAGGAGCGCGGTGTATACCGGATTCATCAGTTCGAAAAGCAGGAAATGATTGTTGTTTGCAAGCCGGAAGAAAGCCCGATGTGGTTTGACAAATTATGGCAGAATACCGTGGACTTATTCCGTTCCATGGATATTCCCGTAAGAACCTTGGAGTGCTGCTCCGGTGACCTTGCGGATTTAAAGGTGAAATCTTTTGATGTGGAAGCATGGTCCCCGAGACAGAAGAAATATTTTGAGGTAGGAAGCTGCTCCAACTTAGGTGATGCACAGGCCAGAAGATTAAAGATTCGTGTAAACGGTGCGGACGGAAACAAGTATTTTGCCCATACCTTAAACAATACCGTTGTTGCTCCTCCGAGAATGCTGATTGCATTTCTTGAGAACAACCTTCAGGCAGACGGCAGCGTAAGAATTCCGGAAGTACTTCGTCCTTATATGGGCGGAATGACGGAAATCCGGTAAGTGAAGTTTTTTTAAAACAAATTATGCGTAAGTCATGGGAGGAAGAATCATGCATGATTATATGCGCGCAATCGGTTTTTCCCATGAATTTACGAGGGATAATTTTAAAAGACTTTTGTCCAAAATCGTAACAGAAGCGGATTATCGAAATGCCACGGCTGCTAAAAACGAAGTCGTGCAGGTTGAATACCGAAAGTTTTTCGGACGCGACATCGGTCTTATTATGCGGGGAACCTTAGAGGCGACCGCACAGGGTTCCGAAGAGATTTTTGCGGATGAGACCATTCCGTTTCTTCGGGCAACCACCATCAGTTCTACCGAAAAAATCGTTTTTCGAAGAAAGATGGATAAAGAAAGTTATATCGGTGTCTGTGACGATTATCGTCTGGGGATGCCGCTTAAGTTTCATTTACAAAACCGAAACGATTATCTGTCCGAAATGGATGATATTGAGAATAATCCCATCGACATTCTGCATCTGTCGCTTAGTGCGCTTTCTTTAGACGGGATGGTTATGATTCCCATCGAAAAGAATATTTCCGATAAAGAGGCGGAAAAAAAGCGAAACAAAAGGGACCGCATGATGCGAATGGCTCATCTCGGAGATGAACGGTCAAAAGAAGACATGGTCATCGAAGACATGGATACTTATACCATACTGTGTGAGAAATCCAAATCCGAGGATGTTTACTCATTGGTCGACAGTTATTTTATGCCGACGGAAATCGAATGTGATGAGTACGCCGTACTGGGAGAAATCAAGGATGTTTCGGAGGATATCAATTCCATAACCGGAGAAGAAGTATGGATTATGGATATTGTTGCCAACGGACTGTTATTCAGTGTTTGTATTCATAAAGACGACCTTTTAGGGGAACCGGAAATCGGACGGCGGTTTAAGGGAACCGTCTGGATGCAGGGTTCGGTCGCTTTTTAGAATAAATGTATTACGTTTCCGTAGCTCAGCAGGATAGAGCACTCGCCTCCTAAGCGAGGGGTCGGGCGTTCGAATCGCCTCGGGAACGCGAACCGGACGGCACTGCTTTTAAGTTTAAAAAGCGGTGTCGCCTTTAAAAGCAGGGGGAGTTGTCAAATGAGTTTATTTGATAAGATGTCAAAAAAGAATAAAGAGGATGAGCCGGAAGAGGTTACCGTTTCCGCAAAAACGCCGGAAGAATTAAAAAAGGAGAAGGAGAAAGCCGAGAAAAAAGAGGTGAAATCTTCTTCTTTTGTTATGGGTGTGGAAAAGATTCTTGTGGATGAAGAAGAAGGCAAAACCGTTTTAATCGGAAAAATGGACGGATCCGCTGTTGAAGGAACGAAAGTTTTCGTTTCCAATCCCGGAAGCGATGCGGATGTGGTAAGAGAAGTCACCATTGAAGGCATTCAGGAGCAGGGCGGCGAAACCACGGCAACCGCAGGAGGTCCCGTGGCACTTAAATTTTCCGCCAAAGCGGAAGATTTTCGCATCGGTGATGTTGTTTATACCGAGGATGTCGCACAGGAGAGCAAGGTTCACAGTTATGTGAAAGCACTGACCAATGCATATGTGGCCGACCGCGGACTGCAGCTTACAAGGGAAGAAGTGGAAAGTTTAAGCACGACGGATGTGGAAGAAATCTGGCGTTATTACGGCTGGTTTATTCGTGAAATCGACAAAGCGGATACTCCGGAAAAACAGGCCGAACAGAATGCAAAAATCTCTTTAGTCGGAAATACACTTTGCCGCAAGATCATGCAAGCCGATTATATTTACTGTGTATTCAGTACCTTAACCGGTGAGCCTTATATGTTTTCAAGAACCGTGGCAAACGAAGACGGATCCTATATGTGTACGGCTCCGAACGTTCGTATTTTTACGGAAGCATATAAAGAGCGCATGGAAGAGATTTTTAAGGATGATAAATATGCCATCCGCAAAATCGAAAACGGGGAAAAGAAACTGGGCATATACAATTTCTTCGGAACGGTATTTTATTTAAACGGTGCCGTCGGCGTGGAAATCATTTCCGAGGATACCTCCGTTACCGCCGGATCGCTTGTAAAAGCTCCGGATTACTCGAAGGCTCCGAAGAACAGCATTCCCGTTACCAATCCCGGTCTGGTTCGCTGGCTTTTATTAATGGGCCAGATCAAGGATGAAGATATGCATAAGGAAGAGGGTAAGATTATTTACTCCCTTTATTATAATTTCCTGGCGGTGGAAGTTACCAAAGCGAAATTCCTGGTTCCGATTCGTTCAAACAAGGACCTTCCTGCGGCAAATGAGGAAGGACGTGTAACCTTATCGGCCGGAACCGTTTTAGGACTGCCCGTGGTGGAAGGGAAGAACGGCAGAAAAGCCATTCGTCTTTTTACCGACTGGCGTCATCTGTATGCGGAGTTCGGTGATAAAGGCGGTGCGGCTGTAGAGACGATTGATTCATTAATCAGTTCTTTTGACTGTGCGATTAATTTAGGGGAATATCCGAAAGCCGGCCGGTATATTACTTTATCGACCTATAATGAAATGGAAGCAATTGCGGAAAAGCATGCGCAAAGAGAGGCATAATGTTTCGACATATCATGTTTGATCTGGATGGAACGGTTACGGATTCCGGCGAAGCGATTATGTCATCGGTTCGCGAAGCGCTGTCCTGTCTTGGATATGAAAATGAGCCCGAGGAAAAGCTTAGAACTTTTATCGGGCCCTCTTTGTATGATTCCTTTAAAAGAGAATACGGGTTTGAAGGTGAAATATCCGAGAAAGCAGTTTCAACATACCGCCGGATATACGAAGGCGGAAAAATGTATGAGGTGAAAATTTACGAAGGAATCCCCGCTCTTTTATCCGAACTGAAGGAAAACGGATGCACGGTATATTTAGTTACCAGCAAGCCTTTGATTTTTACCGAAAAAATCATTGAGCATATCGGCCTGACTCCGTATTTTTCCTATCTTATCGGTCCGTCCCTTAACGATCATGATTCGGACAAAAAACGTCTGATTGAAAAAGCGATTGCCTGTGGCGGTGCATCGAAAGAGGAATGCATTATGATCGGTGATACAAGGTATGATATAGAAGGTGCCGTCGGTGCCGGAATAAAAAGTATTGGTGTGACATACGGTTTCGGAAAGAAGGAAGATTTAATAATGGCCGGTGCCGATTATACAGCGGATTCGGCGGAAGAAATCCGTAAGATTATCAAATCTGCGTAATTCACAATCCGGTAAATGAAAAACGGCAGTTACGGGTGACACCCCCATTGCCGGAATGTCAGAAGAAGAGGAAAAAATGAAATTTGTAATTCAGCGCGTTGAACATGCGCAGGTAGAAGTAGAAGGCGAAGTAATCGGTAAAATCGGTCCCGGATTTATGGTCTTAATCGGAATTGCCGAAACGGACACGGAAGAGATTGCCGATAAAATGATTCAGAAAATGCTGAAGCTTCGCATTTTTGACGATGAGAACGGAAAAACCAATTTATCGATTGATGATGTGAAGGGTGAACTTTTACTGATTTCCCAGTTCACGCTTTATGCGGACTGCAAGAAAGGAAACCGCCCGTCCTTTTTCCGTGCCGGCAATCCCGAGAAGGCATCCGCTATGTATGATGATATCGTGGAAAAATGCAGAAGTCTGGGCTATAAGACGGAGTGCGGAAAATTCGGCGCCGAAATGAAAGTATCGCTTTTAAACGACGGACCGTTTACGATTGTTATGGATTCGGATGAGTTATTGAATTCGAAGAATTGATGCGGGAATAGCAATTTTTGAAACGGATTTAGTATTACTCCGGAAGAATCCCGGCATGTTCCAAAACATCGTAATACTTTGCTAAGTCTTTCGGTTCCATGGCGGCTTTATCGATAATCTGACCGTGTGCGATGGTGTTTCCCTTTCCGATGATGAGAATGGACATTTCATCGTATTCGAGCCGTCTGGTGATTTGTTTGTAAGCAAAGTTTAAATCCGCCTGACCGGTTTTGACACTGAAAAAGGCCGGATAAAAACGGACACACATTTCCGGGGGAGTGCCTAACATTTCGGTAAGATTCCGGTAGGAAATCATGGCACCGTAAAGATAGCCGAACTGTGACATAAAGATAAAATAAAGTCCCGCAAGCAAAGCGACAGCGCCTGCGATTTTAAAATAGGACGGCATGGTAAGCAGCAATATTCCTGCACCCGCAGTCAGTATGCCGGCAAGCAAAACGCCGTTTTTCCATTTTTTATGATACAGACGGAAGGTTTCGCGGGCATAGAAACGATGCATCCTTTTGGTAAGGATAAAACGATTGGTTAATAACAGTTTTGCTGCATTTAATAAATCTTCTTTGTCGTTTCTG
>JAEEGL013082642.1_pt1 | contig 26899 bp, 26 predicted proteins | sample 9134231 | NCBI WGS metagenome assembly JAEEGL01 (sample SAMN16246548, study PRJNA631951) | gut metagenome | biome: gut microbiome; feature: rumen; material: fiber-attached | host: Bos | place: Iran: Karaj | collected 2018-10 | reverse complement strand
TTAGGTCCAACATTAAACTTTTGATAATAAAGAGTTCCTTGACCTTTATTAACATAACCATTTGCTAAGAAAGAACTTCCTTCAGTTATAGCAGTTTGAATGTTATCCCATTTAGAACCATCTCTATTTATTAATTTAGCGGCATAAGCAAGTCCTCTTGTAACAGCAGAGTAGTGAACACCATCTATAGTTACTTCATAAGCACCTATATTAAAGAAATTATAATATCCACTATATTTTTTACCTTTCCAAGTAAACTCACCACCACTAGTAGATGCACTACCATCTGCACTAACTTCAAGTCTAATTCTACTAGCTATATGAACAGGACTTATTTTGTTAGATTTTCCAGCATTAACCATTGGTATTGTATATTGATCTGCTCCAAGTTTACCAGAACCAAATATTGATTTAGTTAAAGAAGGGTATAATTCTTCAAGTGAATTTTCATATCCTAAATTTTCAAACATAAATATTCTTGATTCTGTTAACCAGTTCCTTGGATCCATATAAAATGCAACCACACCTTTATTAACTCTATACCAGGATGAACCTTCGGCAGGAGTAGTTGATGTTATGTAATTACTATTAGTTGTTTGCATATAACATAAGCCAGTTTCAGATGTTACAGAAGATGTAAAGTTTAAATTAGTTTTTCCTGCTCTAAAAACCCAGTTTGGATGTTTTTGATGTAGATATGTTAGATAAGGAATATAACTATCGGGGAATCCCTCTTCTCTTAAAGTGGCAGCATATTCTTCATCTGTTGCGGTTATGTTAGATTTTTTCATTACATAAGTTTTACTCATCCAACCAACTGAACCATTATAATAGCTAATTTTATACCAATCATTTTTTTCATCTAGTATTGTGACATTAGCGCCTAGTGTTAATCTTTCAATAACACCATAACTTGTACCAGCGCCTTTTCTTACTGCTACATTATTACCACTAACACGAGCAGTCCAGTCGCTTACATTAATTCCACTATATGTATTATCAACAAAAGTCACATATTGACTACATACATAACCTTGTTTTTCTTTATAAATAACTTTATACCATTTTGAACTGCATCCAGATCCTTCATAAAGTGTTTTGTCAACAACTTCAATACTAGTTCCTTTATTAACAGTTGCGATAATTGAATATGATGTTCCAGCTCCTGTTCTAATTCTAACGGATGAATTATTAATAATAGCATCTAATGCAGCACTTATTGAAGGTATATATAAAAACATAGCAAAAAGTATTATTATTAATAATCTTTTTTTCATATATACACCTCCACATCATTGTTATCATAATAATTATAGCAAATATAGACATATTTTTCATTAATAATTCTTTAATATCTTATAGGTTTACACTTTTAAAAAAACTAGCAATATTCTATAATATGTTTTATAATGTTTGTAGGACGTGATATTATGGATTTTACAATAAATGGTCATAATATATTTGTAATAGTTAGCGTATGTTTTATAGCATCAGTCTTTTTTGTTGAAATAATGAAAAGAGTAGCTATATTTTTAAATATATTAGATGTTCCAAATGAAAAGAGAAAGATTCAAAAAGCACCTGTTCCATTACTTGGAGGAATTGGTATATTTTCTGCATTCTTGCTTGGATATATGCTTTTTGCACCACAAAATAATTTAATGCTTTCTGTATTAATTGGATCATTTTTAATAATGTTACTTGGACTATTCGATGATATGACTAAATGCGAGACACCTATGCCTAATAAATATAAAGTAATAGTTCAACTTATAGTTGCTGCGATAGTGGTATTCTATGGAGGACTTAAACTATCTAAAGTAACTTTATTTGGACTTAATATTAATTTTGCAAGTATACCTGCATTAAGTGAAATACTAAGTATGCTTATTATAGTAGCAACAATAAATGCAATAAATTTAATAGATGGACTTGATGGTTTATGTGGAGGAATTGCTTCAATTTATTTCTTAACAATAGCAATAATAGGATTTATTTTAAATAAATTTGGTGGTCTTGATATAATACTTTCATTAATAATGCTTGGTTCAACTTTAGGTTATTTAATACATAATTTTCCACCAGCAAAAATATATCAAGGAGATGCTGGTAGTACCTTCTTAGGATTTATGATATCAGTTATATTCTTACTTGGATTTAAAACAACAACATTAACTTCATTAATTATTCCATTATTAATACTAGCTATTCCAATAATGGATACATTATTTGCAATAATAAGAAGAAAATTAAAAGGACAACCTATAGATCATGCTGATAAAGAACATTTACATCATCAATTATTAAAACATTTTTCAAAGAAAAGTTCTTTACTTGTTATATATGCTATTAACTTATTATTCTCAGCAACAACAATCTTCTATGTACTTGGATATGATGTAGAAGTAATAATATGTTATGTAATTCTAATATTTATAGTACTTTTCTTAATATTAAAAACAGACATTATATTCGATAGATCAAAGAAGTAAAAGCACTTAATGTGCTTTTTATTTTATATTTTTTCAAATACAATGTATTGACACTGTATACACAAATGATATAATGATTATGAAAAGAGGTGTAACATGAATAATACGACATTAAATGTTAGGGTAAATGCAAGTGATAAAAAGAGTTTTGAAAAGTTTTGCGATAATGTTGGTATGAATGTATCAACTGCCATTAATATGTTTATTAAATCTGTATTACGTGAACAAAAGTTGCCATTTGAAATCAAATCTGATGAGTATGAAAAATATGTTTATGCAAAATTAAAAGAAGCAGAGAAGGAACTTGAATCTAATTCAAAAAGATATAGTTTAGAAGAAGTAAATGAAAGTGTAAGAAAGAAATTGCAAGCAAGAAAATAATGTATAACATTGAATTATTGTTAACAGCCAAAAAAGATATTGAAAGTATTGTAAAATACATATCAGATAAATTGCATAATAAATCTGCAGCAAAAAGATTGCATAATAGAATTATAAATTCAATTAATGGAATAAGAATTTTTCCGTATGGAAATCCTATTTATCCAATTGAGAGTAGCAATTATGAATATCGTAATACTAAAATAGACAACTATTTAATTTTTTACACTATTGATGAGAAGAAAAAAATAATTATTATTTGTAGAATTATTTATCAGAAAGCTGATATTGGTAATATATTTAGTGTTTGACTTGAATTTTCATATTCAAGTTTTTATTTACTTGATATAAATGTTTTTGTGTATTACAATAGATATAGAGGATGTGAAAATTCATGAAAGTGTGTATACTTGGTAGTGGTGCTTATGGAATCGCATTGTCTAGTATATTATCTAGAAATAAAAAAGATGTTACTATGTGGACAATTAGTGATGAAGAAGCCAAATTACTTGATAAGAAAAGAGAAAGTGAAAAGTTAAAGGGTTATAAAATAGATAAAAATATTAAAATAACGACAGATATGAAAGATGCTGTTATGGGAAGTGATTTAATTGTAATATCAGTTCCTGCTTTTGCATTTGAAAGTACAGTTGTAAAACTTAAAAATTATATTAATAAAAGTCAAAGAGTATTAATTGCTACTAAAGGTATTCAACAAGATACATGTTTATTTTTAAGTGATGTATTTCATAAATATCTAAAGAATAGTATAGCAGTTATTTCAGGACCTACTTTTGCAGTAGATATTGTTAAAGAAGTACCTATTGGTTTTAGTATGGCTACTAAAAGTAAAAAGGCAGAGAAGTTAATTAGATCTTGTTTTGAAAATAAAACTACTAAGTTTAGAAGGACAAGAGATATTATTGGAATAGAGATATGTGGAAGCATTAAGAATGTTATGGCTATTGCATCAGGAATGTTAGATGGAATGGGTGTAACTGATTCTACAAGAGCATTATTTTTAACAGAAAGTATGAATGACATAAAAGAATTAATAGATGCACTTGGAGGACGTAAGAAATCTATTTTATCCTTTGCTGGATTTGGAGATATTCTTATGACTTGTACTAGTAAAAACTCAAGAAATTTTAGTTTTGGATATCTAATTGGTAAAGGTGCTACTCAAAAAGAAGTAGATGATTATTTAAAGAATACTACTGTTGAAGGTATGTATACTTTAAAATCAATTCATAAGTTAGTTAGAAAGAAAAAGGTAAAAATGCCTATTATCAATCTAATAAATGATATTATTAATGGTAAAAAGCCTAAAGAAGAAATGCTTAGGTTTTTAATAGAAAAAGAGTAAAAATAGTTAAGGGATTGGACATTTTATATGATATGTGTTATAATAACGCACATATCTAAAAAAGCAATGTTGTTTTTGGGGGAGGATATATGGAAAAGAAACAAGTTTATATTGCAATGTCAACAGATGTATTACACGAAGGGCATATTAATATAATCAAAGAAGGAGCAAAACTTGGAGATGTTACTATTGGTTTATTAACAGATGAAGCAATCGCAACTTACAAAAGAGTTCCACTTTTAGATTATAATGCCAGAAAAGAAATATTTGAAAATATTAAAGGAGTTACAAGAGTTGTAAAACAAGATAAGTTAGATTATACAGATAACTTAAGAAAATACAAACCAGATATTGTTTTACATGGTGATGATTGGAAAACTGGAGTTCAAACTTTAGTTAGAGAAAAAGTTATTGATACACTAAAAGAATATGGTGGAGAATTAGTTGAAATACCATATACTCAAGGTGAAAATACAGAAGCATTATCAAGAAGTTTTTCTGCTTTAGCAAACACGCCAGATAATAGACGTGCTAGACTTAAAAAGTTATTAACATTAAAAGATTATGTTAGAGCAATTGATACTTCTAATGGTTTAACTGGATTAATTGCTGAAAATGCAAGAGTATTTGATGAAAAAAATATGAAAGTTAAAGAGTTTGATGCTTTTTGGATTAGTAGTTTATGTGATTCAACTTTCAAAGGAAAACCAGATATTGAACTAGTTGATTTAACTAGTAGACTTAACACAATTAATGAAATAATGGAAGTTACTACTAAACCAATTATCTTAGATGGAGATACTGGTGGAAAAATAGAACACTTTGCATTTAATGTTAAAACTTTAGAAAGACTAGGAGTATCTATGATTATTATTGAAGATAAGACTGGTCTTAAGAAGAATTCATTATTTGGAACTGCTGTTAAACAAACACTTGATGATCCAGATCATTTTGCTGCTAAAATCAAAGCTGGAAAACAAGCACAAAATACTAGAGACTTTATGATTACTGCAAGACTTGAAAGTTTAATTGCTGGTCAAGGCGTTGATGATGCTATGATGAGAGCAAAAAAATATGTTGAAGATGGTGGAGTAGATGCTATCATGATTCATAGCAAGGAAAAGAGTGGAGAAGATATTTTCGAATTCATGAGAAGATTTAGAGAATACTCTAAAGATATTCCACTTGTACTTGTTCCTACTACATATAATCAATTTACTGAAGATGAATTACATGAGCATGGAGCAAATATTATAATTCATGCTAACCACTTACTAAGAAGTGCATATCCAGCAATGGTTAAAACTGCTGAAAGCATTTTAAGAACTGGCAATAGCAAAGAAGCATCAGAACAAAATTGTATGCCAATTAAACAAGTTTTAGAATTAATACCAGGGGGTAAATAGGATAATGGTTGATACTAGGGAATTTTATGATTATTTAAATAATAAAGGAATGGACTTCTTTGCAGGAGTACCAGATTCTTTACTTAAAGAGTTATGTGCATGTATTACTGATAATAGTAAAAGTGATCAAAATATAATTACTGCTAATGAAGGTAATGCTGTTGCAATAGCATGTGGAAGATATTTAAGTACTAATAAGATTGGTGTTGTTTATATGCAAAACTCTGGTCTTGGTAACATTGTTAATCCATTATTATCATTAATAGATGAAGATGTTTATAAAGTACCTGAATTATTCATTATTGGACATCGTGGTGAACCAGGTGTTCATGATGAACCACAGCATGTAAAACAAGGTAAACTTACTTTACCTTTATTAGACACTATGGGTGTAAAATATCAAGTATTAGGTGATAACTATAAAGAACAAATAGATGAAGCATATAAATATATGAGAGAAACTAATAAACCTTATGCTTTAGTAGTAAGAAAAGGTACATTTACACCATATAAGATGGCTAAACATAATAATGATTATCCAATGACTAGAGAAGAGTCATTAAAAGAAATACTTAGTTCATTAAATGATGATGATTTTGTAGTTTCAACTACTGGAAAAACATCTCGTGAAATATTTGAAATAAGAGAACAAAGAAAACAAGGACATGGAAATGATTTCTTAACTGTTGGTTCTATGGGACATACTTCTTCTATAGCACTTGGAATGTCACTTGGAACTGATAAAAAAGTTTATTGTATAGATGGTGATGGATCATTTATTATGCATATGGGATCTAGTGCTATAGTTGCTCATAATGAAAAAGATAATTTAAGATATATTCTTATTAACAATGGAGCACATGAATCAGTTGGTGGACAACCAACTTTAGCACTTGATATAGATATTAAAAAGATTTTAGAAGCAGTTGGATTTGAAGCTGTATATGAATCTAGAAATCGTGAAGAATTAGTTAATAATTTAAAAGAATTAAGAGATAAAGCTAAATCAGCAATGATAGTTTATACTCGTCAAGGTTCAAGAGCAGATTTAGGCCGTCCAACTACAACACCTGAAGAAAATAAAGAAGCTATAATGAAAAAGTTACAAAAATAAATAGGGGGTTATAATGAAAGCAATAATATATAATTCCGGTCTCGGAAAAAGAATGGGAGATCTTACTAAAGATAGACCAAAATCTATGGTTGAACTAAAGAATGGTGAAACTATTTTTGAACGTCAACTTAGATTATTAAGAGAATGTGGTATTAAAGATATTGTTGTTACAACTGGACCTTTTAAAGAAAAGATTGAGGCTGTTACAAAAGAGCCTCAATTTGCTGATATGAAGTTTACTTTAGTAGAAAATCCAGTGTATGACAAAACTAATTACATATATTCTATGTATTGTGCAAGAGAATATCTTGATGATGATATGATTCTTTTACATGGTGACTTGGTATTTAATAAGGAATTATTAAGAAAAGTTCTTGCATCTAATGAAAAAGATTTAATTACAATTAATCGTAAGAAAGAACTTCCTGAAAAAGATTTCAAAGGAAGAATTAAAGATGGTAAGTTACAAGAAGTATCTATTAACATTTTTGATGATGATTGTTTTGCTCTTCAACCAATGTATAAATTAAGTAAAGAAACACTTAATAAATGGGTTGATAAAACAGTTGAATTTGTTGAAAATGGAACTACAGGTGTTTATGCAGAAAATGCATTTAATACAATATTACCTACATTAGCAGTAAAAGAATTTTCTTATGAAGATGATTTTATTGATGAAGTAGATAATCCTAGTGACTTAGAAAGAGTATCTAGTGAAATTAGAAAGTTTGATTTTAAAGAGCAAGAAATATTAAATGGCCTTTCAAATTTAAAAGATATATTAGACAAAGAACATCCCTCAAAAATAATGGTTGTTTGTGATAAAGTTATGTTTGAAAAATGGCCTATAAAAGATCTATTAAATAAATATGGAGTAGACTTTGTATTATTTAGTGACTTTGAACCTAATCCTAAATTTAATGATATAGTAAAAGGAGTAGAAACTTTTAATAAAGAAAAATGTGACTTTATTATATCAGTTGGAGGAGGAAGCTCTATTGATACTGCTAAGGTAATTAAATTATATTCAGTACTTGATTATGAAAAAGGAATAACTAGTGATTATAAGTTTAATCCAGTTAAGCATTTAGCAATTCCTACTACTGCTGGTACTGGATCAGAATCAACTAGATATTCTGTATGTTATTATAATGGAGTTAAACAATCAGTAACTCATGATAGTATAGTTCCTGATTATGTAATATTAGAGCCAGAACTTGTTATTAATTTACCAATGTATCAAAAGAAAGCTACAATAATGGATGCACTTGCTCAAGCAATTGAATCATATTGGTCAGTTAATTCTACAGAAGAAAGTAAAAAATATTCAGTTGAAAGTATTAAGTTAATTCTTAAGAATTTAGATAAATATATTAATAACAATGATATTGAAACAACTGCTAAAATGCTAAAAGCATCTAATTTAGCAGGAAAAGCTATTAATATTACTCAAACAACTTCAGCACATGCTATGAGTTATAAAATAACATCTTTATTTGGAACTGCTCATGGACATGCTGTTATGTTAACACTTCCATTTATATGGGAGCATATGGAAAATAATTTAGATTCTTGTACTGATGCAAGAGGAAAAGATTATTTGAAAAAGACTTTAGAGGAATTAAAAGAGTTAGTTGGAGGATATAATAAACTAAAAGAAATATATGAGTCTTTAGAATTAGAAAGACCTAAAATGAATGATGAAGAATTAAATGTTTTAGTTAATTCAGTTAATCCAACAAGACTTAAAAATAATCCTGAAGAGTTAACTAAAGAAGAAATAGAAAATATATATAAAAAGTCATTAAAATTAAAAAATAATTAAAATATAGAGGAATATTGATGGTAATATTCCTCTATATAATATATAATTAAATAGGAGAAAATAGAAAGAGGTTAACAAAATGAAGAAAATATCTGTGATAGTACCTGTTTATAATGTTGAAGCATATATTGCTAAATGTTTAGATAGTTTAGTGAATCAAACTATAGATGATATAGAGATAATAGTAGTAAATGATGGAACAAAAGACAATTCTCAAGAAATAATTGATGAATATGTTAAAAAGTATCCAAAGAAAGTTTTTTCTTATATAAAAGAAAATGGAGGACTATCTAGTGCTAGAAACTATGGTATTAAAAAAGCACATGGAGAATATTTAGGATTTGTTGATAGTGATGATTATGTAGATACAGATCTTTATGAAAAAATGTATAATGAAGGTAAAAAAGAACAAGCTGATATAGTTGGATGTGGAGTAAGATACATATATAAAGATAAGATTAGTGGAAAAGAATTAGATCCTAGTTTATTTAACAAATCTATTGTTGAAAGTCCAGAAATATTATTAAGATTAAAATCTTATGCTCCAAATAAAATATACAAAAGAGAACTTTGGGATGAATTTGAATTTCCAACTCAATATTTTGAAGATAGTGCTGTAATATATAATGTATTATTAAAAGCAAATAAAATAGCATGCATATATGATAGTTACTACTATTACAATCGTCTTAATGAAACTGCTATTACAAGAATAGCGGATAATAGAGCATATGATATATTTAAATCTTGTGATTCAATCCTTGATTATTATAAGAAAAATAATAGTTATGAAAAAACTAAAAATGTTGTTGATGAAGTGTGTATTGGTCATATAAGATTTAGAATAATTACTTATATTAGATGTAATGACATGAAAAAATTAAAAGAATTTATTGACTATTCTACTAAGTATTTAGATGAAAAAATTCCTGACTGGAGAAAAAATAAATCAGCTAAGTTTAGTTTTAAAATTAAAATGAGAGATAATTTATATAGAATGATATTTAAGAATAAAGCGTTTTATAGTGTATATAGTAAATTACATAGTTTAAAACATAAAATATCAAAAAGATAAGAGGTATTATATGAGTGATAAAGATATAAGGGAACTACAATTATATGGGCTTGAAATATTAAAAGAAGTAGACAAATTTTGTAAGAAAAATAAAATTAAGTATTCTTTAGGAGAGGGTACTCTTTTAGGCGCGGTTCGTCACAAGGGATTTATTCCTTGGGATGATGATGTAGATATTTATATGACTAGAGAAAACTTTGATAAGTTTGTATCAACTTTTAAAAGTAAAAACTTTAGAGTAGAGTATTTTAATACATTAAGGTTATATTGGCTTCCTTTTGCTAAAGTAAGAATGCTTAAAGAGACAAGATTTTATACTCCTGCAATAGAAAAAATATGTGATTATACTGGACCTAGAATTGATGTGTTACCACTTGATTATGTGCCAGAATTAAGTTCAAAAGCACAAGATAAGCAAGGTAAGAAAATTAAATTTTGGAAAATGATACTTAGAAATAAGTGTTATCCATTACATAAAAAGAAAAAATTACATCAGTATTTACCAGTACCTATTGCTAAAATGTTACCTTATAAATTTATCGTAAATAGAATTAATTATTGGTTAAAAAAATACAATAATGAAAATTATGAATATGTTGTTAATATCAGTGGAGACTATAATGTTAGAAAAGAAACATTCCCAAAACATTATTTTGATGAATTAATAACTACTAAATTTGAAGATGGAGAATTTCCAATTTCTAAATATTATGATAAAATATTAAGTAGTATATATGGTGACTATATGACTCTTCCTAAAGAAGAAGATAGAGTTGTAAAACATAATGTAGTCGTAAGAAAGTAGGGAATATATGAAAAAAGTATCTGTTATAGTACCAGTTTATAATGTTGAAGAGTATATTGATAAATGCTTAGATAGTTTAGTAAATCAAACTCTTGATGATATTGAAATAATAGTTGTAAACGATGGAACAAAAGACAATTCACAAGAAATAATTGATGAATATGTTAAGAAATATCCAAAGAAAGTATTTTCTTATATTAAAGAAAATGGAGGACTTTCTAGTGCTAGAAACTTTGGTATGAAAAAAGCTAAAGGAGAGTTCATTGGATTTGTTGATAGTGATGATTATGTAGAATATGATATGTATGAACAACTATACAATAAAGCTAAAGAAACTAAGGCAGATGTAGTTTGTTGTCAAGCAACATATAGATATAATATTCATGCTGATAAAAAGATATTTACTCATCCAGAATATTTTGGAACTAGTATTTCAAAAGAACCAAGAATATTAATTCAAGCAAAATCTTATGCATGGAATAAAATATATAAAAGAGAATTATGGGATAAGTTTGAATTCCCAACTCAACACTTTGAAGATAGTGCTGTAGTATATAATGTACTTTATACTGCTAAAAAAATAGAATGTGTTAACTTGCCTTTATATAACTATATCAAAGAAAGACCAGGAGCTATTACTAGTGATATTTCTCCTAAAATATATGATATGTTTAAATCATGTGATCATATATTAGAATTCTATAAGAAACAAAAAGATTGGGATAAAATTAAAGATGTTGTAGAAGAAGTATGTATTCGTCATTTAAGAATTAGATTACTTTATATATATAACTCTAAAAATAGAAAATTAACTTGGAAATACTATAATGATACTATTAAATATTTAAAGAAGAATATTCCTAATTATAAAAAGAATTATTGCTTGCAATATGGAACTGGTGGTGCAGATAAATCATATAATGCTAAAGTCGCTGTGCTTAGAATTCCTGGCTTCTTTAAACTAGCATCTATCGCACCAATTAAGCCAATGAAAAAAGTAGCAAAACTTGCTAAGAAACCATTTAGTTTAGTAAAAAGATATATTAAGAATAGAAGTAATAAATCTTTAGAAATAAAAAGAGCTAATATACAAAAGAATGGTCTTGCAGTTTTAGAAGAAACACTAAATATGTTAAATGATATTAAAGATGTTAAAGCATTTGCTGATTTTGGCACACTACTTGGTTTAATTAGAGAAGGTGGACTATTAAAGCATGATTTAGATATAGATACTGCAGTTTTAGGAAAACCAAATCTATATAGATATGTAACTATGTTAATGGAAAGACATGGATATCAAATATGGAGAGAATATATTATTGATGGTAAAGTAGTAGAACAATCATATCATTATAAAGATACTAAAGTTGATGTTAACTATTATGAATATAATGATACTGGCGTAAATACTTGGTTATTCTATAGAGATCCATCTAAGAAATATAAAAACAATAAGAGAAATATTGTAAGAATGAATTATGATATGATTAAAAATGTTAAGAAGATGAAAGTTCAAGGACATGATTTATATATACCAAATAATGCAGAAAAGTTATTAGAAGAAAAATATGGTAAAAATTGGAGAGTACCAGATAAAGGATGGATTTATTGGCAATCTCCAGCTGCAACAAAATTAGAAGAAATAGGATACTTTATTGATTATAGATATCCTAAGTATTAGGAGAATACTTATGTTTTTACTAGAAATATGTAAGCTTATTGAAAATATAATATATTTACCTTTTAAGTTATTAAAAGCAAAAAGGAAAATAACATTTATTAGTCGTCAAGGAGACGTGACCCCTTTAGAGTTTCAAATGATAATTGATTCTTTAAAAGATGAAGATATTAAAATAGTTTCTATTGCTAAAATGTTACATAAGAATCCAAAAAGTTTAATAGAAAATTTCTTCTTATTTTTTAAGGAAATGTATCATATCGCAACATCTAAAATGCTAATAGTAGATGGTTATTGTATTATGGCTTCTACTTTAAAGCATAAAAAGAATTTAATTATTATGCAGACTTGGCATGCTAATGGAATAGTTAAGAAAATTGGTTTACAAACATTAGAAAATAGAACACCATTTCAAAGAAGACTTGCTAAACATATGAATATGCATAAAAATTATGATTATGTTTTATCTTCTTCTAAAGAAACAAGTAAAGTCTTTTTAGAAGCGTTTGATATAAATAAAAAGTGCTTACTTGAAATAGGGACACCCATGTTAGATTATTTATATAATAAAGATAATAAAATTGAAGATAAGTTATTTGAAAGAAATGGAAAATTAAATGTTATATATATGCCTACTGTTAGAAAAGGTGAAAAATTAGATATGCAAGGTTTACTTGATGGATTTGATTTTAAAAAATATAATCTATTCTTAAAATTGCATCCTGCATATCAAGATAATAATATTGATTCTAGAATTAAACTAATAAAGGGGTATAGTGGAGAACAAGTTTTGTCTGTTGCTGACTATATTATTACTGATTACTCAAATATTATGTTTGAAGCAGGCCTTCAGGATATACCTGTTATATTATATATACCTGATATAATTAAATATAAGAAAAATCCTGGATTAAATATTAATATTGAAAAAGAATTTAAATATACAACTAGAGATATTAAAGAAGTATTAAAAATGTTAAATAATAAATATGATATAAAATATTTAAAGAAATTCGTACAAAAATATATAGAAATATATGATGGAAAATGTACTGAAAGAATAAAAGAATTTATATTGGAAAAACTAGGTTAATTTACTTATTTTAATATAAATGATATAATAATTTTTGTTGAGGGATTTATATGAAAAGATTTATAAATGATTTGAAAAGATATAAAAATTATATTTTATATGCAACGTGGGCAGAATTAAAAACTGAGGTTATTAATTCTTATTTGGGTTGGGCTTGGATGGTATTAGAACCTCTTGCTTTTATGTTAATTTATGTATTTATTGCAGGAGTTATTTTCAAGTCTAAAGTTGAATATTTCCCAGTATTTGTATTTATAGGTCTTTCAATATGGAATTTCTTTAATAAAAATGTTGTTGCTTCTGTAAAACTAGTTTCTACAAATAGAGACACAGTTACAAAAGTATATTTACCTAAGTTTGTATTATTGCTTGTTAAAATGGGAGTTAATTTCTTTAAGATGATGGTTTCATTCTTATTGGTTGCTATATTCATAGCAATATATAAAATACCAATTACATGGAATGTACTTTGGTTCTTCCCAATTATCATAACAGTAGTAGTTCTTACTTTTGGAGTTTGTACTATAATGTTACACTTTGGTGTTTTTGCAGAAGATCTTACTAATTTAACAAATATATTCTTAAGAATGCTATTCTATATGACTGGTGTTTTCTATGATTTAAGCACTAGACTTCAAAATGTTGTATATAGAACAATGTTACTTGATTTAAATCCACTTGCTAATTTTATTTATAATATGAGAAATGTATTAATATATAGTTCTCATCCAGTCGGAATGTGGACACTTATTTGGTTCTTTATTGGAATACTTTTAAGTATACTTGGAATTAATACAATTTATAAATATGAAAATACATATGTGAAGGTGATGAAATAATGAAAAAGAAAGAAATAGCAATATCTGTTAACGACTTACATGTGTATTATCGTGATATGAAAAGATTCTCTTTAAAGAAAGGATTTAAAGCTAAAGGATCTGGTAAAATCTTTAAAGCTGTTAAAGGTGTATCATTTGAAGTACCTAAAGGTCAAATTCTTGGAATATGTGGCAAGAATGGTAGTGGTAAATCAACTCTTTTAAGAGCAATTTCTGGAATATTCTCACCTGATAGTGGAAGTATTAACTTACATGGAAACTCAGTATCTTTACTTTCTATAGGTGTAGGATTTCAAAAACAATTAACTGGATATGAGAATGTTTATCTATCTGGTATGTTACTTGGATATACTAAAGAAGAAATAGATAAAAAAGTAGATGATATTATAGAATTCTCTGAACTTGGAGATGCTATATATAGACCAGTAAGAAGTTATTCAAGTGGTATGTATTCTAAACTAGCATTCTCAATTACTGCTATACTTGAAACTGACATTATATTAATTGATGAAGTACTTAGTGTAGGAGATGTTCATTTTAAAGAAAAAAGTTATAATAAAATGAAAGAATTAATTAGTGATGAATCTCGTACTGTTGTTATAGTTTCTCATAGTACTAATACTATAGTTGAACTATGCGATAAAGTTATTTGGTTAAATGAAGGCATTATTAAAGATGAAGGTGACCCTAAACGAATAATGGCTAAGTATGAAGAATTCATGAGAGAAGAAGCGTAAAATTACTTATTATTAAGTAATTTTTTAATGTAAAGAAATGTATAGTATATTGTAAATAAATTATACTTGTAATAAGATAATAAAAAAGGTGAAAAAAGATGTATGATATTATTGTAATTGGAGCAGGTCCCGCTGGAAGTACATTTGCTCGTGAAGTTAAAAATAAAAAAGTTTTAATATTAGATAATCAAAATGAAAGCAATAAAAAGCCTTGTGGAGGCTTGCTTGCGCCTGATGCTCAAAAGGAATTTGCCCACTATAATATAGTGTTACCTAAGAAGGTACTTGTTAGCCCACAAATATTTTCTGTTAAAACAATAGATCTAAATACTAAAATAATTAAATATTATCAAAGATATTATTTAAATATGGATAGATATTTATTTGACAAGTATTTAGTCTCTTTAATCCCAAAGAATGTAAATGTTGTAAACGGAAGATGTATAGACATTGTAAAAGAAAAAGATGCATTTATCGTAACTGTTTCTTATAATAAAAAGACTAAAAAATACAAATCCAAATTTCTAGTTGGAGCTGATGGATGTTCTTCAATTGTAAGACGTAAGTTCTTTAGTGATAAAACTATGAAATATATATCTATACAAGAATGGTATAAGTGTAGAGATGCAAGTGATTCTTTTTATTCATGTATATTTGATAAAAAAACATCTAGTAGTTGTTCATGGATGATTCATAAAGATGAATATTTAATATATGGTGGCGCGTTTGATATAAAAAATGCTAGAGAAAGTTTTAATATACAAAAATCCAAATTAGAAAAAATGCTTAATTTAGATTTATCAAAAGTATATAAAAAAGAATCTTGTTTAGTATATAGACCTAGACACTTTTGGGACTTTATTACTGGTAAAAATGGTGCTTATTTAATTGGAGAAGCAGCTGGATTTATAAGTCCAAGTTCTTTTGAAGGAATAAGTAGTGCTTTAATAAGTGCGAATACTTTAGCAGATACTTTTAATAAATATGATAAAACTAATAAGATAACAAGAAAATATAGACACAAAAGTATTAAATTAAAAGTTAAACTAATTATTAAGACTATTAAAAGATGGTTTATGTATACTGAACTTACTAGATATTTAATAATGAAATTTAATATTGGTAGTGTTAAAGTTAGAAAATAAATGTTATACTTAATTAGGTGAACAAAATGAATATATATGATTTTGATAATACAATTTATAGGGGTGACACTAATACTGATTTAATCAAGTATTCTTTTTTAAGGCATCCTTTTTCTGTATCTTGTTCACTTATTAGATCTAGTATTCTTTATAGAAAATATAAAAGAAAAGAAATATCATTTGGTGATGTTAAAGAAGTTATGTTATCTTTTCTATTTAAAATAGATAATTTAGATGAATACTTAGATAAATTTGTAGATAGTCATATAAACAAAATTAAAAAATGGTATTTAAATCAGCAAAAAGAAGATGACACTATAATGAGTGCATCTTATGAAATATGGATAAATAAATTTTGTAAAAGATTGAATATTAAAAATATAATTGCTACTAAAACTGATGAAAATGGTAAAATAGTTGGAAGTAATTGTAAAGGTGAAGAAAAAGTTAAAAGGTTTGAAGAATTATTTCCTGGTGTAAAACCTATTAATTCATATAGTGATTCCCGTGTTGATATACCAATGTTAGAATATGCAGAACATGGTTATGTAGTTAAAGATGAAGAAATAATCCCTTATCATAAAGGATATAAATTTAAATAATAGATGTTAACCAAAAAAGGTTGACATCTTTTTATTTTTAGTGTATATTATTTAGCGTTAAGGAGGAAAATATGGCAGTTAAAATTAGACTTAAAAGAATGGGAGCAACTAAAAGACCTTACTATCGTTTAGTAGTAGCTGATTCAAGAGCTAAAAGAGATGGTAATGTTATTGAATCTATAGGAACTTATATGCCTTTAGAAGCAGAAAAATTTAATATTAATAAGGAATCTGCTTTAAATTGGTTAGGAAAGGGAGCACAACCTACAGATACAGCTAGAAACATTTTAAGCGAAGTAGGTGTTATGGAAGAATTCCATAATTCAAAAAAGAATAAATAATGAGTTTAGTTGAATTTTCAGAAACAATAGTAAAAAGACTTGTAAAAGAACCAGATTTGGTTAAAGTACAAGAATTTAGTAGTGATGAAGATACTACTATTGAAATACTTGTATCAGAAGATGATATGGGTAGAGTAATTGGTAAAAAAGGTAAAATTGCTACTAGCATTAAAACATTAATACAAGCAAAAGCTTATAATGATGGTTTAAAAAAAGTAAGAGTAAACATAGATTCATTTTAGGACTAATTAATAGTCCTTTTCTTTTTAATTAAAATAGATATTATTATTAACATAGTAATTCCAAGAAATATTATTGGTATATAAATATATTTATAAGATTCATTTAAATTATTATTAAAGAAAATAATATTAGATATTATAAATATAATTATCATAATAATTACTTTAATAATAGTGTTAGTTTTATCTTTAAAATTAAACACTTCTTTAATAGAACTAAAAATATATAAAAGCATTATATTAGAAGTATTAATAATAAATAAAAACCATGCTGATATACTTATATTTTCAAGAGAATCAAGAGCGGAAAATAACTTGATTCTTTTTAATGTGGAATAAACTGGATAATCAAACATTTTAGTTATATTAATTCCATTTACTCCAATAGATGTAAAAAGTGAAACAAAAATAATAACAAAAGATAAAGTAATCATTAAATAATAATATTTGCTAAAGTTGTTTTGATCTGTTATTTGATTAAACGATATCACATTTAAATAAATACAGGGTACTGAAAAATACATTGAAAAAACAAGAGAGGATGTAATAATATTAGAATATTTTACATCTATTAATGGAAGAAAATTATCTAATTTTATTTGTGTTATTAAACTTCCAGCGTCAAATATAAATAAAGCAATAGAAATAAAAAATGTAATTACTGATACTCTTATAATAGTTCCAATTCCTTTAGAAGAAGTGTAATATGTTAAACATAAAATAAGTAATGATATTAAAAATCTGGGTGTCTCAATTAAATATTCATTTGATAAAAATGCAGTGAGTCTATATGTAATCAATATATATCCAAATATTGAACATAAAATAGATATTATATTAATTATAAATGATAGTTTAGGATAATATATTTTAACTTTCTGAGTATAATTTAATTCTTTGCTTTTGATTATGAATTTATGTATTAACATAGATATAAACAATGAAATAATGAAACCTATTAATAATGAAATAAGAGATGCACTTTTAGATGTGTTAACTATGTATGAACTAAATATTCCATAAAAACTTGCACAGCATAAAGATAAGATAATTGTAGACATACAAAAACTATTAATTTTATCTTTCATTTTTAATTTCTCCTATGGAATTAATAACAGTATTAACTTTAATATCATATGAATTAATATTACTTTTATTATGTTTATTTAAATAACTTTTTATTCCTATAAAATCTATATTATTTTTATCTTGTTTACTTATTAATGAACTAATATTATTTTTAATATATTTATTTGTTATATTACTAAGTTTATCTATACTTTTAGGATCATCTAAATCATAATTGCATGAGTAACTACTAATTTTAGACTTAATATTTGTTTTAATAATTAAATTGTTATTATCGATACTTAATTTTGTATTTGAATTATTTAATACTATTGAAAAATCCTTATTATCACATGGTATATCTAATACTGTTTTAGAAAGAGTATTATTAAGTAAATTATATGTAATACTTTCCGTATCATTTAACATTATGTTCTTTCCGTTTTTAAATGAAATTAGGTTATCTAAATATAATACTTTTTTATTATTATTTTCTTTTATAGTAAGATTTGGATAAATTGGATCTACTCCATCTTCTTTAATTTTATAAATTAAGTCTAAAAATGTAAGAGGGGAAGATGATGAAAATATTCTATTATTAAAAGATATTAAATCTTTTAAATATAATGCGCTTCCATTATCTTCTTTATAAATATTCATTATTTCATCTTTATATTTAGATTCAGTGTAATAAACACTAAAATTCATTTTAGATTTTGGTTCTCTTAAGAAGTAATCATAATAGTTTTCTTTATTGTTGATTACATTTTCTGTAATTATTAATGCCTTTAAATGTGATATAAATATATCTTTATTAGACATTTTTGATAACTTAAATATGCATTCATCTATAGAATTACATTTTGTAGTATATACTTTGATATTTGTTTTATTTTCATTTTCAATTAACTGGCTAGTAATTTCATATTCATTATTCTTATAATCTATTAACATGCCACTTATAATTACTAAATCATTTATTTCAACATAATCAAAACAACCACTCATTAATAGAATTATTGGAATTAATATTATTATTTTTTTCATATTATTAGTATTTACATATTATTATTTTTTATCTATATTTTGTTCTAATAATGCATTTTTAATGAGGGATTTTCTTGATTTGAATGTATCAAATGATATTAGATATGGTTTATTAAATGTATTAATACTACATAGTTTAGTTAATATAAATAGAAATCCAAATATTACTCCAATTATTCCAAAGAAGCAAGAAAGTATCATTGTACTATATCTATATACTCTAATAGATGATTGAAAATCTTGATATGAAAAGAATATAGAGCATATTGCAGTTATTGCTACTACGATAACCATAATAGGAGAAACTATTCCTGCAGAAACTGCAGCATCTCCTAAAACAAGAGCGCCCAGAATTGAAAGTGAAGTTCCTCTTGAAGTTGGAGTTAATGCATCAGCTTCATATAGTAATTCAAATGTTATCATAAGTAAAAATGCTTCAACTAAAGCAGGGAAGGGTACACTTGATCTTTGAAGAGAAAAATTAATTAATAAATCAGTTGGTAGCATTTGTTCATCAAATGTAATCAATGACAAATATATACTTGGTGCAAAAATTGTTATTAATAAAGCAAGTATTCTTATTATTTTAATAAAATATGCAAATGCTTTTTTATGATAATTATCTTCATTATTATAAAAATAATCTATAAAGAATGTTGGTATTATTAAAACATTATTTGAGTTTTCTGATAATATACATATCTTTCCTTCAGTTAAGTTCTTTGCTATATTATCTGGCTTTTCAGTAGATTTAATAGTAGGAATAATAGTATTATTCTCTTTATTTATTAGTTCTTTTATATAATATGTATCTAATAATTTATCTGTTTTAATACTTTCTATTTTATGAATAACATCATTTAGTAATTCTTTATCTACTAAATTATTCATATAAAGAATTCCTACTTTTGTTTTAGAAAGAGAACCTATAGTTAATTCTTTTATGTATAAGTCTTCTGATTTAATACGTCTTCTTATTAAACCAATATTCATATTATAATTTTCATTAAATGAATCTTTTGGCCCTTTTATAGTTGGCTCACTTGTGGGCTCTGATATACTTCTATCTAAAGATGCTCTTGTTTCAAAAGCAATTATTTCATTATTATATATTAATATAGTAAATCCATTAAATAAGTAATTCATAACTTCATCATTTTTTATTTCAATGAAACTTATTGATGGAATATAATTAATAATATCTTTTTTTAGTGAAGAAATAATTGTATTTCTGAGTAAACTTCTTTTAGATAAATATTCTAATATATAACTGTTTGTTAATCCTGAACTACTAACTGTTTGTATATTGATAATGTATAATTTACTCAAATTAAAAGAAACTTCTTTTATTTGAAGATCAGGCATATTATTTTTTAATTGTTTTAATTTATTTATTATTTCCACATTATTATTATTTTCTTTCATTGAATAATTATTCTTTTATGTAGTATAATTGACATGTATTTGGAAGTGATAGTATGTTTTTAGGTATTTTAGCGATTTTTATAGTATTAGTATGTATGATTATTTTACTTTATAGTTATTTTTTAAGAATAGTAAATAAGTTATTTAAAGTAACTAATAAATATGTAAAATATATTGTACTTGGTGCAGTAATAGTACTTTTTAATTTATCATTTATTATGCTTTTTAGAAGTGAAGTATTTGGAATAATACTTGTATTATTAATATATACTTTGATGATGTATTTCTTTATTTATATTATTGATTTCTTCTTAAAGAAAAATAAATTATGGAATAAAATATATTTATTTATACCAATAACATTTAGCATTTGTTTTACTGTATATGGACTATTTAATATGACAAATGTAGTTAAAACAGAATATGATATACATAATTCAAAATTAACAAATAATTATAAAGTGGCACTTATATCTGATTTACATTACGGAATTAGTTTAAATGATAATGAATTAACTAAATATGCAAATGAAATAAGTAAAGAAAAACCTGATTTTGTTGTTTTAGCAGGAGATATAGTTGATGAAAGAACTACTAAAGAACAAATGAATAGTGCATTTAATATTTTGGGATCTATTGATACTAAATCTGGAGTATATTTTGCATATGGCAACCATGATAAAAGTACATATACTTCAAAAAAGAATTATACTTTATCTGAATTAGAAGAAAGCATTACTAAAAATAATATTACTATTTTAGAAGAAAGTAAAAAGTATATAAACACCGATGTTGTCCTAATCGGAAGAGGTTATGATTATAGAAAGAATATAACTGATATATTAGAAAGAAGAGATAATCCTTTATATTCTATAGTTATTGATCATGTCCCACTTGAATATGATAATTATAGAGAAAATGGAATTAATTTAGATTTATCAGGTCATACTCATGCTGGTCAAATATTTCCTCTTGGAGTGCTTCAAAAGATGATTAATAAAAATAGTGCATTTATAAATAAATTTCATAAATTATCTGATGCTGTGTATGGAAAATATGAGAAAGATGATTTTATTGGAATAGTATCATCAGGTATAGCAGGATGGGGAATACCTATTAGAACTGAATCTAGAAGTGAATATGTAATAATTAATTTAAGCAAATAAAAAAGTACTTTTTTAAAAGTACTTTCTTTTTATATTATTGCTACTACTATTAAAGCAATCATTCCAATGAAGTATAATGTTTTAGCTAGTGGATAAGTCCATATCTTTTTAACTTTTCCATCCACTTCCATAGTTTTAATTTCAACATATGGAACAGGATTTCTTCTATACCAACCAGTTACTTTAATTGTTTTATCAAAGTATTCTTTTGATTTAAATATTGCGAATATCTTATTAACAATATTAAGTGGTTGATTATAATCTAAGAATATAATACCTGTTTTATCTTTAATAACAAAGTCTTCATTAAAGATGCATCCTGGATTGCCACGTCCAATAACAGTTCCTTCAAGTACACATGGAATAGATGTTATTTGAGATACTTTAACTTCTCCTAGTAAGTCACTTACTGTTGTATCTTTGTAATCTCTATTTTTATGTGCTCTATCAAATTTAAAATATGATAGTAATAAAGTAACTAACAAACCAATACAAATAACTAATTTGCTTTGAGTTGGTAATACAAAGAATATTATAAATGTTGCTAGTAAAGCTATTAAAGGTGCAAAATTAATTAATAGTTCAAGAGCGAAATCATCTAAATAAGATTCATCTTTCTTAAGATCAAAGACAATATACTCTTTTTGATTAAACTCTTTTGCACGTTTAGATATTTCAATTAATCTTTTTGATATTAGTGGGTGAGTAGAATTAAGTTCAAACCATTTTGCCCATGGATTCCACATTTCCCATTTCATGGCATTTTTAATTTTATCTTTTGATACTTTATCTCCATCCATACAAGTTACTACCATTGATTTAGATGTTTTAGCATCAAATATTCCAAGAGCATTACTTGCTTTTTTACCAGAAGATGAAGTACTTAAACCAAATCCTATTTTAACTAATGCTTCGGATAATCCATCTGGATCTTTTGTTTCTTCAACTGAGAATGCATCTGCAAAGTATTCACGAGTTCTTGATAAATATAATATTATATATTGACTTAATACATACAATATATAAGCAATATATCCAATAACTGCAGCTTTGTTATTATCACTATCTGATTTTGAAGAAGTAAGCATTTCATAAATTCCATATAGAATTAGTGGTACTGCTTGTACAGCAGTCATAAATAACATATCATAATGAACAATATGTCCAATTTCATGTGCTACTACAGCTTTAACTTCATTTTCTTTTAATAAATTAAATATACCTTCAGTTAATACAAGTCTTGCATCTTTTTTAGTTCTACCATATGTAAATGCATTTGGTGCCCCATCATGTATAATTGCAATCTTAGGATATTTAACATTATGAAGTTCACATTCTTTTTTTATGAATTCTTCAAGATAATCTGGAATCTTTTCTCCAAATTTTGCTTTGTAGAACCATCTCATTGAAAGATCTGTTAACCATGGAGATATTAAGAATTGAATAACTAATACTATTAAACTAGCAGTTATTCCCCAAATAGCTTGTCCTCCTAATAAAATTACAACTAAAATAATAATCGCACCAAGTAAACCATATAATGCTACTAAAGTAAGTGTTGATATTCCTAAAATACTTTTTCTCATTTGTTACTCCTTTCATTATAATTTTAACATATATTCTTAAAAATGTTTCAATAATTAGTACAATTTACTAATGTGTTCATATCTTATTATAGGAGGGTATTTGCCTATGTTTAATAATTATAGAGAAATAGTTACTAAGACTATAGTTGGAAAGGGTAAAAAAACATTTAAAAATGAATACGAAATAAGTGTTAATAATAATGTAGATACAGTTTTAGGTTGTTGGGTAATAAATCATCATATAAAAGGAATAAAGGACGGAGAATATATCAAAATAAATGGCAGTTTTGATGTTAATATATGGTACAGTTATGATAATAATACTAAAACTGATGTTGTAAACAATAATGTTTCTTATGAGGAAAGGGTAAGAGTAACTGTTAAGAATGATGATATTAGTGATACGGATGTAATTATAAGAAGCCTTAAAAATCCATCTTGCACAGATGTATCTAGTGAAAACAATATAATTAAATATACTATTTCTAAAGAACTAGGTATTGAAATAGTAGGGGATACTAAAATAAAAATACCAATATCTAATAATGAAGATGAGTATGATATTATAATTGATGAAGATACTTTAGGAGATGAAATAGAAAAAAGTGTAAATGTGAAATACTTAGAAGATAAAGAAAAAAATATTGTAAAAGAATAATATAAATTGTAAAATATTATTAGGAGGAGAACTATGAATTATTTATATGTAGTATTAGTAGCAGCCGTATTATTAATAGTTTTAAAATATGTATTTAATGTATCTTTAAAAACATTAGGAGAATTATTATTAAATGTTCTTATTGGTATAGCAGTATTATGGCTAGTTAATATGTTTGGTGGCTCTATTGGAATTCCAAATATCCCAATTAATATTATTACTGCTTTAATAGTTGGTATTTTTGGTTTACCAGGTGTAATAGTACTTATCTTATTATATTATTTTAAAGTGGTATAACTATAAAAACGGCTCTTGGAGCTGTTTTTATTTGCGTTTGTTGATGTATTGTGTTATAATATGAAACTTGAAAAAAGAAGGGGATATATTATGGCAAGTGAAAAAGCAAAAAGAAATTTAGAATTATTGCATGATTATTATGAAAAAACTGATCAATATAATCATCCAATGAATGAGTTTGATTTTTTTGAAATAATTAAAAAAACAATTTTAAGCGATAATGAATTATTAACAGAAATAAATGATGAAAGTTATTTAGAAATGTTAAGGGATGCAAAACTATTTTTTAAAACAATATATTCAAACAATATGTTAGTACAAATGTCTTATTATTCTATGTTATCTAATATAGCAGGTACCGTATCTGAAGTTACTGATAGTGATGGTATTCTTGGTAAATATGTAGTATTAATGAATTTAATAAAGTCTAAATATCTAAGTGGAAAAAAGTTAACTTGGGATGAAAGCAAGTATGTTGATTGCTATAGTTACTTTGGATTAGATGCTATACTTGGAAATGCATGTTGCAGACATAGAGCATCATTAATAAAGGATGCAATTAAAGAAAACGTAGATGTAAAAAGAATAGGTATAGGTGATAGCAAAGATGGATGTGCTAATCATGCTATTATCGCTGCATACTCTAAAGAATTAAAAAAATATTTATTTTTGGATCCAGTTAGTTTTAAAATATATAACCCAAATGATAAATTAGAATTAAAAACTGAATCAGGTAAAACTAAATATATTAAAGCAAATTATAGTACCACATTTTTTGATGAATTTGATGATATTAATAGTTTTGCTAAATTCTTTAATAATATCTATAAATCTCAATTGACTGATGATGAAATAGATGAAACGAAAGTACGCCTTATGCTTCATTCCCTAGGAGATTCAAAGCGTAAGGAAGAAGCTTTCACTGAACTTTCTAAGATAATCGAGCCTGAAAGAGAACATGTAAAAAGATTAATTAAAATAAGTGGAGGAGCACAATAAGTGCTCTTTTATTGACTTTTTGTATCAAATGTGATATAATGTATACGCGTTAAGGATAAATAGGGGGTTTAATTATGATAAGTAGAAAAGAGTTAGCATATGTAGATAGATCTGTTGGAACAGTTCCATATCCAGGAGATGAATATGCATATAAAGTTATGCGTGAGTTAAAAGATGCATATAAATTATTCGAAGATAAATATGATGGTAAAAACTACAGTATAATATTAAGTGATGGACAAGAGTTTGAATTTGCTATTTTAAATAAGAACTTATGTCATATGCTAGGTATCTCTGCCAAAAACATAACTACATATGGTGAAGATACTGCGTATAGGGTACTTGGGATAGATAATCCATCTACAATTAGTACGTATGAATTACTTGGTAAAATAATTGAAAGAACCGATGATGTACTTGAAAATGAAAGAAAAGATAATGCTTATAAAATGATTAACTTTTATAAAGTTATGATTAAAACAGCAATATTTAAGAAAATGACTGAATTTAAAGATTTTAACTTTGGATTTATAAATTTCGATAGAGATAAATATGAAAAATTCACTCGTGAAGGAGTACGTGCCAATTCTACAAAATATATATTTATGCCTAGTGAAGAAGTTGCAATTCCATATTTCTTTGTAGGATTTGTTAAAAATAACGGTGGAGAAACATATGTTCCTGAAACTGTTATTGCACCAGAAGATTTCTATAATTATTTAGGATATCAAGAATTATTATTACCATTGCAAATATTAATTGATGATAATAAAGAATTTATTAAATTAGAAGCAACTCCAAGTGAAAAACTAAAAACACTTCAAAAATATAATGAATTAATACAATGTTATAAAACATATTCTAAAATCAATATTTATAATGACTATATGGCAACATTAATGTCACTTGCTAGAAATGAAAGAGAAGAAGGAAGCAAATTAATATTAAAATAATTTAAATATTATCAGATCAAGAATGCTAGAAATAGCATTCTTGTTTTATATTATATAAAATGATAAAATATTGAATGTTGAAAGGAGATAATTATGTTTAAACTTGTTAGTAAATATACTCCTAGTGGAGACCAACCTGATGCTATTGATAAATTAGTTAGTGGCATTAATGAAGGTAAAAAAGATCAAGTTTTATTAGGAGCAACAGGTACTGGTAAAACATTTACAATTGCAAATGTAATAGAAAGAGTTAATAAACCAACTCTTGTTTTAGCACATAATAAAACACTAGCAGGTCAACTTTATGCAGAACTTAAAGAATTATTTCCAGAAAATAAAGTAGAATATTTTGTTTCATATTATGATTATTATCAACCAGAAGCATATGTTCCTTCAAAAGATTTATATATAGAAAAAGACTCATCTATTAATGATGAAATAGATGAACTTCGTCATGCCGCTGTATCATCAATTATCGATAGAAGAGATACAATAATAGTTTCAAGTGTATCATGTATATATAATATTGGTGAAAAAGATGAATATATAAATAAAATGT
>JAEEGL015053338.1_pt1 | contig 26900 bp, 20 predicted proteins | sample 9134231 | NCBI WGS metagenome assembly JAEEGL01 (sample SAMN16246548, study PRJNA631951) | gut metagenome | biome: gut microbiome; feature: rumen; material: fiber-attached | host: Bos | place: Iran: Karaj | collected 2018-10 | reverse complement strand
CTTTATCTCCATGTTGAGGTTGGTATGCTAAAGCATCTGATTGTGTTTTAGATAATCTTCCTTCACTAACAGGTCTAGCCATAAAAACAACCCCTTTAATGAGTGGAGTATTATAACTTATATACGTAAAAAAAGCAAGTTTTCAAGGAAAAAAACAAGCCATTTTAGCTTGTTTTTATTTCTTCTTAGCTGCTTTCTTTTGTCTTTCTTGTTCTCTTTTAGCTCTATATGCTCTTAATTTATCAGCTTTAATTTGTTCCATTTTATTCATTATTATTTGTGTTATTTCTTCATATACCATTGCACAGAATGCTGTACGTTCTGGAGTATTAAATCTTTGTTTAAGATTTCCATCAAAACATATTAATAGTTTTGGGAAATATTTTTTATCCACGATAGCGAAAGCTTCTTGAACTTCTTCTACTGGTGAATCAACACATAATAAATATAAAGATAAATCAGGAGTATAATCAATAAAATGTCTTTCATATTTTTGATTTAGTTCCCAGATATAATCTTCTTCATCATAATCAAAATTAGCGCTAGATTCTTTAGGCTCTTCAATTGGTTTAGGTGTAACTTTTATTTTTTTACCTAAGTAATCAGCTAATTGTTGACCATGACTAGAATTTATAACTCTTTCAAAACCTTTTTTCTTTAGTTGATCTACTCTTGTTCTAGAAATATTCATTTCTTTAGCTATTTCAGTTTGAGGAACAGGATTATCAGCATCAATACCATATATGGCTTTTATTACTTCCCATTGTTTATCATTTACCTTTGTTTTATTAGGAATATCATCAACATCAGCTTTGATGCTTGTTTTTTCATCTATATCATCAATACTATAGTTATCTACTATACCAGTATCAGATGTATTATGAGATAATAATTCATCTAAACTAACACAATTATTAAAGTATTTAAGAACTCTTAATAATTCTTCAGTAGATACTTGTAGAGTACTAGCTAATTCTTCGACAGTAGGAATAATACCATATCTATCTTTAGATACTTTATATTTTTCTATTGCTCTACATAATAAATCAAAATCACCATTTTTAATATTAATAGCTATATTTTGTCTTACTATAGTTTTAATAGTAGCATTATAAATAGCATATCTAACATGGTTAGTAAATGAATAACCAGCAACAACATCAAAGTTATCTGTTGCTTCAATTAAAGCTAACATACCTTCTTGATATGCTTCATCATAATCTCTTATATAACTTCTAAGAGAACTAACTATTGTTTCAACACAATCCATATGGCGTTCAATTAATTTAGCTCTAGCTTCTAGATCCCCTCTATGAGCTTTCCAAGCTAACTCACGATTAATTTTAGCCGTTAGTCCACTTTGCTTTTCTCTTTCTAACATAATAATAACCCCTTTAATTAGTGCAGTATTATATATTAAAACTAAAATAATTGCAAATTAGTATGGTATAATTAGAGTGTAATATGGAGGATATATGAATATATTTGAAAGATTTTTACTTTTGTTACAAACAGATATGAAAAGACCTACACCATGGGGATGGTTTCATCTATTATGTTTATTTATTGAATTAATATTTATAATAATACTATTCTTTAGACGTACAAAACATAGTGAAAAACAACTTAAAATAATACTAGGCATATATGGTATTACGGCTTTTATATTAGAATTATTAAAACAATTATCATGGTCATTTAATTATGAAAATGGCATAGTAACATGGGATTATCAATGGTATTCAGCTCCATTTCAGTTATGCACAATGCCTATATATATTTCAATAATATGTTTATTCTTAAAGAAGAATAAAGTAAGAGATGCTATGTTGTCTTTTTTAGCATATACAACAATACTAGGTAGTATATCTACTATGTTATTACCTGAAAGTTGTTTTGTTGAAGATATATTAATTAATATACATACTATGTGGTTACATTTAGGATCATTTGTAGTATCAGTATACTTACTTATGTCTAAAGAAGTAAGTATTAGCTTTAAAGCATTAATAAATGCTTTAATCGTATTTATTATATGTATGTTAATAGCTTTAGGTATGGATTTAATTGTTTATAATATTGGAGTTTTAAATGGTGAAACATTTAATATGTTCTTTATTAGTCCATATTTTAATAGTACATTACCAGTATTTAGTGATATTCAACCTAAAGTACCATATATATTATTCTTGTTAATATATATATTAGCTATATCATTAGGTTCATTACTAATATTTGGAATATCCAAATTAATAAGTTTTATACATAAAAAAATCAAGCAATATGCTTGATCTTTTTTTGCTAATTATTTCTTAGCTTCCTTTAAAACGAATCTATAGAATAATCCAGCTAAAATTGCACCCATGATTGGAGCTAAGATAAAGATCCATACTTGTGCTAAAGGTGTTCCACCTTGTAGTACAGCAGGAGCTAAACTTCTTGCAGGGTTAACACTAGTTCCAGTAAATGATAAACCAAATAAATGAACTAATGTTAATGTTAAACCGATAACAATACCAGTAACATGGCCATTTTCTTTCTTATCAGTAACACCTAAAATAGTAGTAGTGAAGATAAATGTTAATACAACTTCTACTAATAAGCCTACCCATACAGAAACATCACCTTGTAATGCATTAGCACCTAAAGCACTAAAACCATTAAAGCAAGCAGCTAATAATAATGAACCGGCAAATGCACCAATTACTTGAGCAACAATATATTTGATACATTCAACTATTTCCATTTTACCAGCTACAGTTAATGCTATAGATACTGCTGGATTAATATGACATCCAGATACATTACCAATACTGTAAGCAGCAGCAACAATTACTAAACCAAATGCTAATGATGTAGCTACTGGTTCAGCACCAGTTATTACAGCAACACCACAGGCAATTAATGTTAATAACATAGTTCCAACACATTCTGCGATATACTTTCTCATTCTACACCTCCTTATAAATTTATTATACAACAAAAAAAGAATGATTTATATCATTCTTTTATTTTCTTTAATGATAGGGCTGCTATTATAACTCCTACAATACATATAAACATACTTACATACGCCATGTAATAGAAGTCATATATTATTTCGATAATATAAGCTACAATTACAGCATATTTAATTATTTTAACGTTCTTAGTTTGAATAGCTGAAGTATACATAATTACAAGTAATACAGGTAAAAATGATAATATTCCATCATAACTTCCTATATTAATAGCTATAACAAATAAGAAGTATGATATTAATACGACAATATGAACAGGTCCTTTAGATTTATAAATATATATATTTCTTAAGGCAGCTGCTATATTACATATTCCTCCCGAAATAGCTCCTAATAAAAAGTATTCTGTAGCAATTAATACATTAGATATACCATTATATAATAATATTTTATTATTCTCAGTTGCTCGATCTTCTAATAAATAAAAGACTCCAACTATAAGAGCTAATATTTGGGCTATAATTACATTCATTATAATCACCAATTATATTATATCAGTTATTTACCTTAATTCTTATGGTAATAATTCATATTTACATGAATATTATTCTATTTTATAATTAAAATAAAGTAGGATGTGATATATATGCATTGTTTTAATTGCAATAAATTATTAAGAGATGATGAACAATTTTGTGAAAATTGTGGGGCTCCACGACCAGAAATGCCGAAGCGAATGATTCTTTCACCAGAAAATGAAAATCGTAATACGAAGATCACTAAAATATTAGTACCTATATTAGTATTAGCATATATATTAGTACTAGTATTAATAGTTTTGGGTAAAATATCAATTGTATTTGGAAATAGTAAAATAAATTATATCTCAATTGGCGTAGATATTATGGCTGTATCAGTTATAATGGCGGTTGTATTATTTGGGATTAAATACTTATTTCCAAATGATTATTTTAATAACTTTATGAAAAAAATAACACCAATATTAGTACTTTTAATTGCAGGTCCTCCTATATTACTTATGTTATATTTTGCGTTGCAAGTAATTAACTGTGCACAAAACTTTAGTGATCATTAATAAATACCAGTAGGGGTGATTATATGAAATGTTCTAAATGTGGAAAAGAACTAAAAGATACGGAAAATTTCTGCGAAGAATGTGGTACACAGGTAGTAAGAGAAAAGTCTAGCGAAGATAAATTAAAAGATGTAAAAACAGCTAGACATGAAATAATAGCTGCTATTATAATTGTTCTTCTTGGGGCTGTTATTCCTGTAATAGATTATTTTACTCATGTTCTTGCTATAAGTAGTTTTTTAAACGAATTGTTTTTATTTGAAATAATACCATGTCTATTAGCTTTATTTATTACTGTACTAGCATTATATAAGAACCCTAAAAATATCATAGGTAATATATTATTAGTATTACTAATCATATATTCAATCTTTTTAATTATTAAAATAATTGGATTAATTATAGGTATTGTTAATGGATGTCGTAGTTGTTCAGAAATGTTTAGAACTCTTGGTTAGAATAGGTGATTATATGACAATACCTAAATTACAATTTAATTATTATGGTACTTTATTAATAGTATCTATATTAATCGGAGTATTATATATATTTATTTCGATGTTAAAAGATAAATATGTTAATAAAAAAATCTTAGGTATATATTTCTTATTATTAATACCAAGTATATTATTCTTTGGTAAGTTATTTACGGTAGTAGCTAGTGGTTTTAAAGAAAATTTTATAACTACAGGTTTTTCATCATATGGAGCTGCTATTGGAGTATTATTATCTGCTATTATATTTGAGTTAATAATACCTACTAAAAAGAAACTATTAAAATATTCTATACTTTCATTACCGTTAATATATGGTATAGCTAAAATAGGATGTTTTATATCAGGTTGTTGTTATGGAATACCATATAATGGGCCTTTATCAGTAACATATCCAGAGGGTTTAAATATACCATTATTTCCAATACAAATATGTGAAACTATTTTATTTATTATTATATTCTTAATATGTAATAAATATAAACAGAATAAGAATGTTATTTATATAACAATAATTCTATCTGCTATAGGTAAATTTTCATTAGATTTTTTAAGATATGAACATATAGGGAAAATATTATCTGTTAATCAAATATTTAGCATAATTCTTGTATTAATAACCATAATAATATATTATATAAACAAGAGAAACTTTAAGGAGAATTAATATGAATGGACCAAGTATTTTATTTTTAATATTTGCTATATGTGTATTTTTAACGGGATTATATATGTTTACTGGGCATAAGTTAGGAATAATGGAGTGGAGAGTAGCATTTAGAAATCTAACAATTGAAGAATGGAAAAACATTGGGAAATGGACAATGGTATCCAGTATTTTTATCTTAGCAATAGCAATATTATTAATCTTTATTGCAGACTAAAAAAACACTAATAAAAATTAGTGTTTTTCTTTATTTTACGAGTATTATTTGATATAATTAAGTTATAAAATAGGGAGAGAGATAGTATGGATAAAAAACATATTCTTTTTTATAGTGCAATAATATTAGTTTTAGCTACCATGGCTGTTTTTATCGGCAGATCTTTATCATCTCCTGATGAGAATGAAATTAAAACTATTTCTATTGAGTCTGGTAATTACAATAATCCAGGAAGTTGGAAAGTTAATAAGTCAGCTAAATGGGTTGATATAAATAAAGCTCAAATAGAATTTGAAGTTAATTCTGTATTAAAAACTGATGATGTTAATTATAAAGACATCATTTTAATAATGGATATTTCTGGTTCTATGGAAGGTGACAAGATTGATAGAGCTAAAGAAGATGCCATTGGTTTAACACAATCTATCCTATCTAATCCTGAAAATAAAATGGCCTTAATAATATTTAATGGTTTTTCAGAAATAAAATCTAGTTTTACTAGCGATAGAAATGAAATTGTTAGATTAATTAATGAATTATATCCTTATGGAGGAACCAATTATAATAGTCCTTTAAAAGATGCTGATGTAATTTTAAGTAATTATCAAAAACAAAGTAATAGAGATTTGGCATTACTTTTCTTAACGGATGGATATCCTAATGAAGAAAATCCAAATCAAATAGCAACATATCACTTATTAAAGGAAAAACATCCATATATGACAATACATGGTATTCAATATGAAATGGGTGAAACAGTAATCGAAGAAATAAAAGAAATTTCTGATAAACAATGGATAGCTGATATGGAAACTTTAGATAATGTATTATTTGAAGCTACTACAACACCATTTAAATATGATAAGTTTGAAGTTACTGATTATATAAATAATAACTATTTTATAGTAGAATCTATTAATAATATTAGTGTTGATAAAGGGAAAGCTGAATTAACTGAAGAAGGTGGAACACAAAAAGTAACATGGAATATAGATAATTTATATTCTGGATTTGTTGCTAAAATGACTATAGATGTTTCTTTAAAAGAAGAGCTTAATCAAGAAGAAGGATTATATCCTACTAACTTAAGAGAAACAATTGAATCAAGTTTAGTAAATGATGAAGATAATGTTTCTATAACTAGTGATCAAACTCCTACATTAAAGCATGGATATAAAGTAACTTATTATCCAAATGCACCACAAGGATGTAATTTAGGCAGTAATACTATTGAAACACATTATGCCTTTGAAAAAGTTAATAAATGGACAAATAAATTAACGTGTGAAGGATATTTATTCAAAGGATGGGAAATAACTTCTGAAGATAAGTTAGGAACAAAAATGATAAATGATGATACATTTATCATGCCTACTTATAACGTTGATATAAAAGCAGTATGGACTAAACAAGATATTATAAAGAGTATGAATGGTGTAGTTCATGAAAATGAAAATACTTTATATAGAGTAATGCAAGATTATGCTACTGAAGGTAAATATGCCAAAGAATATACTGGACCACATCAAGATTCTTATGATGGAAGTGGGACAAAGCCTATATATCACTGGGCTACTCAAGATAAATGGGATAGAACTACAGGCGCTGAAATACGTGATAAATATTATGTTAAATTTGGTGATTTCTGCTGGATGATGATGAGAACAACAGACCTTGGCGGAGTTAGAATGATATATTCTGGACCATATAGTCCAACTAATAAATGTCAAAGAGTAAACCAAGGTATAAGTTACGGTTATTATGAGACTGTTATGAGTATCAAAAATACATATAATAACCCAAATTATTACTATAAGTATTATTATGGTGATGATTTTGTTTATAATGAAAATACTCATACTTTTAAATTAGCAGGAAATATTTTTGAATCTGAGATTCATGAAGATACTATAGATGACTTTATCGGTTTATATACTTGTGAAGGATATAGTGCTGATTATGAATGTACACGTTTATATAAAATAGCAGGTAAAAAAGATGACACAACAGTTTGGTTATATCAATATTATTATGATTATGTATATAATTCGATTGGAACTACAAGATTTAATCAAGGAGATGTTGTAGCTTCAGTAGCTGGTATCGGATATATGTATGGTGATTGGACTCAAAGCCACACAACTGATTCGTTCATTAAGCATAGTTATGCAGGAAACAACAAACATTTATTTGAAACTTATACAATAGAGAATAGATTTTACTTTGCTGATTCAGTTGAATTAGTACCTCCAGCAAGCAGTAATAGTTGTGCAACATGGCGAGGCGTTAATATGAAACCTTTATCAGCATTTTCTGATTATTCAGAATTGATTGGAAAATACTTTTTCCCTTATAGTACATACAAAACTTGTACGGCCAGAAAAGTTATTGATATTCAAGGTAGAACTATGTATTTATTAGAGAGCGTTGAAATACCAGGGACAGAAGGCTATTATAATCCTGAACTTATAAATTTTGCTTTTGGTGATTCTGCAACATCTAATGATGATGGAACTGTTACTTTAAATAATATTGAATATAGTAAGGCTTCTGATATAGCTTCAAGTGCTTCAAGTTATATAAATAAATACTTCTGTTTAGATGGATCAACTCGATGTGAACAACCACGAAAAATAACTGATGCATACTTTAGTTATAGTTACCTATATTATGACTACAAAGATGGAAACGAATATATAATGATTTCAAAAACTAGAGATGGATTAAATTTAGTTAATCCGGAATTAGTTAACAAATATGATTTAATTAATAATTTGGAAAATTATTCAGAATATCATTATACTTGTGGAGACCGAAGTACTACATGTACTAAAGATAATATGATGTATATTTTAAGAGGATATGAATATTCTACATCTGATTCATATTTATCTGGAGTTAAAATAAAACATTACTACGGAAGTAATGTTACTTGGGATGGTCATAAATATACTTTAGTGGATCCTCAAGAAACGGAAATATTATTTTCAGATGAAAAATTAACTAATCATCATTATTTCTGCCTTGAACCACTAACTACATCTTGTGAGAAAGTTGGTTTTATATATTCTCAAAGAAATGATTCTGGACTTGAATATATTTTATTAGAAAATGGTCAAAATAATCCAAAAGCTATTTTAGATGAAATGATAAATGGAAACAAATATGATTCATGGATTAAAACAGCAATTGAAGATTGGTATGAGAAAAACATGACTAAATATACCAATTATCTTGAAGATTCAACTTATTGTAATAATAGAGATTTAATTGGTGTAGAAGGTTGGGATCCGAATGGTAATCCAACCGGTTCATTTAAAACAAAAGCAAATCATGATAATCCGGAAGAAAACATTAAATGTGATAGAGTAGCTGATCAATTTAGTACTAGTAATCCTTATGCAAAAACTAAATATCCAGTCGGATTAATGAGTATGTATGAGATGGCATTAATTAATAATCAATACGCAAGAGAAAATTATGTATCATGGATAACAATGACCGCGAGATTTGAAAGTGCTAATTCCGGAATATATCCATTAAGATATTATGGTAATTTTGCATCAACTGCCGGTGGAGGATATTCTATAGTTCCAGCAATAACATTAAAATATGGAACGCAATATGATTCTGGAGATGGCAGTATAAATAATCCATATATGGTAGATACAAGCGAGGTGGATAGCAATGATTAATAAAAAAAGTGTTATATATATATCAATATTATTATTGGTTATTGTTCCAATAATTGCTTTAGTATCAAGATCTTTAGCTGCACCTGTTGAGGGTGAAGTTAAAACAATAACTTTAGATTCAGGTAATTATAATAATCCAGGAAGTTGGAAAGTAAATAAGTCAGCTAAATGGATTGGTAGAGATAAAGCTCAAATAGAATTTGATGTTGAAACTATAGCTAAGAATATTGATGGAAGACATAAAGATATTATTTTAGTTATGGATGTATCTGGTTCTATGGAAGGTGAAAAACTAGATAGAGCCAAAGAAGATGCAATAGGTTTAGCTGAATCTGTATTATCTGATCCTAATAATAGAATGGCTTTAATTATATTTGATGATGAATCTGAAATAAAAACAGGATTAACAAATAACAGAAGTGAAATGATAAATCTTTTAAACAGAATTAGTGCTGATGGAATGACAAATTATAATGATGCACTAGAAGATGCTGAGACTGTATTGGAAAACTATCATCGTGAGGCAAACAGAGATTTAATCATATTATTTTTAACTGACGGATACCCAAATGTTAATATTCCAAATCAAGTAGCAACTTATCAATTATTAAAAGATAGATTCCCATATATGACTATTCATGGTATTCAATATGAAATGGGAGAAGATATAATACAAGAAATAAAAGATATATCTGACAAACAATGGTTAGCAGATATAGATACATTAAATAATGTATTATTTGATGCTGCTTTTAAATCATATAAATATGAAAATTTTGTTGTTACGGATTATATTAATAATGATTACTATCACTTGGATACAGTTAAAGATATAAAAACTAATACTGGTGAGGTAACACTTACAGAAGAAAACGGAACACAAAAAATAACTTGGAATGTTGGTGAGATAGCATCTGGTTTTCATGGCAAAATGACTATTGATGTAGTATTAAAAGACGAAGTTAAAAATACAATTGGTTTATTCCCAACTAACCAAGGAGAATCAATTGAATCTAAATTAGAAACAGAAGACAATCAGGTATCTATTACTAGTGAACAAACTCCAAAGTTACAAAATGGTTATAAAGTAACTTATGTACCTAATCCACCAAGAGGATGTAATTTAGGAAGTTCAACAGTTGAAACACATTATGCATATGAAGTAGTTAATAAATGGACTAATAAGCTGACTTGTGAAGGATATGCATTTAAAGGATGGGAAATAATTTCTGATGATAAGCTAGGTACGAGAATGATCAATGATGATACATTTATTATGCCAGCTTATGATGTAGAAATAAGAGGAGTATGGACTAGACAAGATATTACTAAGAGTATGAATGGAGTAGTTCATGAAAACGAAAATACCTTATATAGAGTATTACAAGACGCTGCTATTGAAGGTAGATATGCTAAAGAATTTACTGGAGAACATCAAGACTCATTTGCTGATAATGGCATAAAGAGTATCTATCACTGGTATGCTGACAATGATACAGATGGTGAAGCAATACTAAATAAATATAATGTAAGATTTGCTAACCATTGCTGGATAATGCTTAGAACAGCTGATACTGGTGGAGTAAGACTTTTATATAATGGCGAATATGATGATGTTAAAAAATGCGGGGACGATAGAAGTAGAAAAACATATGGATCTTACGGAAGATCTTCGATATCATATAGTTTTTCAAGTTATGTTTATGGAACTGATTATACATTCGATCCGGTAACTAATAAGTTCACAGTAACTGGTAATCTAACTAATGGTCCAGTAACTTATGATACATTTAATGATTTTGTAGGTAAATATACATGTGCTAATGGAACAGATACAGTATGTTCACAAATATACAAGATATCAAATAGATATGGTGAAGATACAATGGCCACTGTTTATTTGGGTTCTTATCTAGGAGGAGATTATTCTTCTATCGGTTCATTAGAATACAACTATGGTGTTGGTGGATTAGCTAGTGCTGGATATATGTATGGTGATGCATATCCAGTGAACATTATTAATGTACAAAAAGTTCATAACTTTAAAGATGATTATGATTCAATAATGATTGCATATAAACGAAATAAATTTAAAGGATATGTAATTGATAATCCACCGGTTGTTGAGTCAGATCCTAACGGTGGCCATCCAGGACACCCTGATTATGTTTTTGAAAATGCCACATATGTTTATAATCCTTCGGTAACAATGACATTAAAGGGTAAATACTATAACGGTAGTAAATCGAGTACAGCAATGCCATCATATATCGTGGATGAAGATAGTAATTATATTTATGTAATTCAATTAGACTATGATGAACCTTTTTATACTTATGAAAACATTTATTATGGAACTGAAATAACAATGAATGATGATGGTAGTTATACTATAATTGATGCAAATAGTGTTACACCTGCTTCATTCTATAGTGGTTACACATCATATAGAAATAAAATAGTTTGTTTTAATAATTCTGATACTTGTAATCATCCAAAAAAGATTAATTCAATCTCAAGAACATCTTATACAAATTACATATATCTTAATTATGGATGGCAAGACGCTAATACTGAATTAGTGATTGCAAAATCAAGAAATGGATTACAATTGGTAGATACTTTAATGGTTAATAAATATGATTATTTAAGTAACTTTAATAATTATTCTGATTATAAATATACTTGTGGAAATAATAGGAGCGTATGTACAAATGATAATATAACTCTTATTGGACAGGCAGACACCGGTTTTGAATATCTTCGTGGAGTAGAAAACAAATACTACTTTGGAAGTGATGTTACTTGGGATGGAGAAAAATTTACTTTAGTCGATCCTAAAGAATTTGATATCTATTTAGATAGAGATCAATTTAATTCACATCATTATTTCTGTTTAAATAAACTAACAACATCATGCAAGGAAGTTGCTTATGGTGTAAGTGGTAGTGTACATAGTTCGGGAGTAGATTTGAGATACATAACACTAAAGAATGGCTTAAAAGATATTGACGTCATTAGAGATTCTCAAATTAAACAAAACATAAATGAATCAACAGTTAAGGTTGCTATTGAGGAATGGTATTCTAGATATATGTTAGATTATTCTGAATATATAGAAGATAATGTTTATTGTAATAATAGAGTGCCAGAAGAAGTAAATAATAGTAGTTACTTTAATACAAAAGGTGACTATTCATTAAGACTATTAACAAATTATGATTATAGTAGTAATGATTATAAAGTAACTAGTTTAAGATGTTCAGCAATAACTGATAAATTTAGTATTTATAATGATCAAGCCAAATTAAAATATCCAGTTAGCTTACCATTAATTCAAGAATTTATATTATTTAACAATTATAAAGCAAGAACATTAAAAAATTCAATTACAACAGGAACAACTGCTATTTATGGATATAGTGGTTCTCCTTATATAGCAACATATTATGGTTCATCATATACTTCTAGTGGATATGCTATATCACCAGTAATATCTGTAAAATATGGTACACAGTATGTTTCTGGAGATGGCTCTAAAGATAATCCATATTATGTTGAAACAAGTGAGGTGAACAATAATGGTTAAAAAGCAATATGTTATTACAGCTGTTTTGGTTTTACTTGCTTCACTTGCAGTGTTTATTGGGTTATCATTTTCCATATCTCATCCGGGTGAAATAGAAAGTGTTTCGTTTCAAACAGATGATTATGATCAGCCAAGTAGTTTTAAAGCAATTAATTCTGCAAAATGGGTAGCTGCTAATAAAGCTGAAGCAACTCTTGATATATCAACAATTGAAAAAAACAAGTCTGGTCGAAAAAAAGATATTATATTAGTAATGGATACTTCTGGCTCTATGCTTGGTGAAAAAATGGATAGAGTAAGAGAAGATACTATTGAATTAATAAATAATATATTAGAAAATCAAGATAATAGAATTGCATTAATAGAATTCAATAGTAATGCATGGATTTCATTTGATTTAACTAATGATAAACAAGCATTAATAGATAGAATTATTCGTTTAAGAACAACAGGGGAAACAAACTATGATGTTGCTTATCGTAAACTTCTAGAATTAATGAGTGATTATACAAAAGAAGAAGATAGAGATATAACAACTATATTTTTAACAGATGGATTCCCTAATTGGGATACGCCAAATGAAGTAAGTAAATATGAGTTTTTAAAAGAAAGATATCCATATATGACAATCAATGGTATTCAATATGAAATGGGTATAGATTTAATCCCAGAAATAAAGAATATAACTGATGAACAATGGATAGCGAATCGTAGTACATTACATAATGTTTTATTTGAAGCAGCTTTGAATTCTCTTAAGTATGAAAAATTCAAATATGATTATTATATTAATGATCAATATTTCTATTTAAATTCTATAGATGATGTAAAAGTTAATCATGGAACAGTATCTTTATCAGAAGAAAATGGTATTCAAAAAGTAACATGGGTATTAGATGGATATTTAACAGGTATTTCATCAACATTAAAAATGAATTTAGACTTGAAAGATGAATATCACAATGTTGATGGATTATATCCAACTAATAAAAAAGAAAATGTAGAGTATCAAGTCGAAGAAGAAGAAACAAAAACATTTTATAGTGAATTAACTCCAATATTAGCTAATAGATTTTCTATTACATATTATCCTAATACTCCTCCTAGTTGTAATCTAGGTGGAGCTACAACAGAACAATATTATGTATATGATAAAGTTAATAAATGGACAACAAAACCTGAATGTGAAGGTTATCTATTCAGGGGTTGGGATATAGATGGAGAAGATGTTAAAGATATCCAGTTCATAAATGATGATACCTTCTATATGCCTGGCCATGATGTATCTATAAGAGCAGTATGGTCATCACAAAATATAACTAAGAATATGGATGGTGAAGTTCATGCTCAAGAAAATACTTTATATAGAGTATTACAAGATGCAGCAAAAGAAGGTACATATGCTAAAGAATATACTGGACCACATAGAGATTCTTATGACAGACCAGCAATAAAGAATATTTATCACTGGTATGCTGATAAAAATGATGATGTTAAAGGCACTAAAATTCCGAATATGTATAATGTAGTATTTGCTAATAGTTGTTGGAGAATGATTCGTACAACAGATATAGGTGGTGTAAGACTTCTATATAATGGTGAATATGATCCAGTTAATAAATGTGCAACAAGTAGACCACATAAAGATGTGCTTGTAGCTGATTACGCAGAATTGTATTTTGATTATTCGAATAATTATTATTATGGAACTGATTATACTTATGATGCAAATACTAAAAAATTCACTTTAACTGGTGATGTGTTCCAAAAGGAAATAACTAGCACAAATTATGAAGATATTTATGGGTTATATACTTGTAAAGACTCTTATAAATATAATGATTGTTCTGTAGTGTATAAAGTAGTAAATAAAACAAGTAATAGATCGTTAGTATTATTAGAATATGATCCAAATGATTATCATATGGGGTATACATCTATAGTTGGATATGGCCCATTTAATTATGGGGATGTATCAGGATCATTGGCTGGTAGTGGATATATGTATAATGAGTATTATAAAGTTGATTATAGATATTTTAACAGCGATAATGATAGATATTCCTTTGGAGGTTCACAAGATATGGTATATTCTGTTGGAATTGATTCGGGATTATATGTTGCCGATTCTGCCGTATTAGATCATGTATCAGGAAGTTATACGTACTATAAGTTAGTAAATCCAACATATGTGTCTGATTATAGTAATCTTAACCAATTTGTTGGTAAGTTTGTTAGTAAATATAGTGGTACTTCAAGTACTATAAATTATGTATTAGCAAGATCTGGATCAAGATTAATATATCGACAAGATTCATTAGTTCCATCAAATGAGTTTACTTTTGCAAATTCCTATATAAAAAATGCTGATGGAACGTATACATTACAAGACACTATAACAATTCCTTATCAGACTTATATGGCTAATGACTCTAGTTATGCTGGTATGTATTTTTGCCCAGGTACAATTGATACCACATGTAATACTATTCGAAAAGTAACTACAGCGGGTCATTATGATGACAGTTGGTGGACAACACATCCTTATGATAAATATTATCTATATTATCAAGAAGGAGATCCAGAATTGGTAGTTGGTAAAGGATTTAATGGAAATCAATTAACAGACACTATTACTATAGATAAGTATGAATTTACTGAAAATTATGATGATAATTATTCAGATTATAAATACACATGTGGTACAACAAGTTCCACTTGTGAAGATGGTGAATTATTATATATTACTGATACAGAAGGTTTTGATGTCGAAATTGAAGGAATTAAAGACTACTATTACTTCGGAAGTGATGCAACCTGGGATGGTACAAAATATACTTTAGTAGATCCTCGAGGATTAGAAGTATATGATGATAAATCATTGTTCTCAACTCACCATTATTTCTGCTTAGAAGGAAAAGTAACGTCCTGTACGAATGTTGCATATGCTCTCCAATTTAGTTATGATGATTCATTATATTACATTATTATGAAAAATGGTGAAACAGATATTACTAAAATAAGAGATAAACAGATTAAAGAAAATGTTCATGATTCTTATATAAAAGCAAGCGTTGATGAATTCTACGAAAGACATCTAATTAAATATGAACAATATTTAGAAGACACTATTTATTGTAATAATAGACAATCTAAAAATCCGAATAACTCTTATAGTAAAAACGGTAATATATTGGGTGGATATAGTTCGAATCCAACAGATTATGATAATAATTATGTTGATGATATTTCTTGTGCAGAGGAAACTGACATGTTTGCGGTAGCTAATCCAAAAGCTATATTAAAACATCCAATTAATCTTTTAACGTTTGAAGAATTCTTCTTAATAAAAAATTCAAAGGCTAGAGAAGTAGTTGAGTCATTTACTACTGGTACAACATATTTATATAGTTATGGAAGTAATTCATTAATTGCAACATATTATGGTTCGTACTATGGCTCAACATATTATGGTACTGTTCCAGCCATAACATTAAAGTATAGTACAACTTATACCTCTGGAACTGGAACAAGAGAAGATCCATATATGGTAGATACAAGTGAGGTGGATGGATAATGTTTAATAGAAAAAATATTTTATGTATATCATTATTAGTTATAGCTATTACACCTATAATTGCTTTAGTATCTAGGTCTTTCTCAGCTTCAGTAGATGAAGAAGTAAAAAGTGTAACTATTCAATCAAATAATTATAATGAACCAGGTAGTTGGAAATTAGAAAAATCAGCTAAATGGTTAGAAAAGAATAAAGCAGAAATAACACTTAATTTAAAAACTGTTGAAAATAACAATGGTCATAATAAAGATGTAATCTTAATTTATGATGATTCTGGTTCAATGCACGGCGAAAAAATGCGTTATGCAAGAGAAGGATCTCAAGCAGTAATTAGTTCAATATTGGATAATCCAGATAATCGGGTAGCATTAATACTATCCGATTCTGGAGCAACAATTGTATCTGATTTTACTAATGATAAAGTTACATTGAATAATGACTTGGAAAATGCTATAGCATCAGGTTACACAAATTACTATCATGCTTTAGTTAGAGTAGATGAATTACTTCAAGGTTATACTAAAGAAGCTAATAGAGATTTAGTAGTAGTATTTATAGTAAGTTGTTTCCCATTCTATGATTCTCCTAATGAAGCATGGAAATATGAAACTTTAAAACAAAAATATCCATATCTAACAATAAATGCTATTCAATATGAAATGGGTGCAAGTGGTACCGAAGAAGTAATAAGCATGTCTGATAGACAATGGATAGCAGATAGAAACAATATTCGAGAAGCTATATATGAAGCTTCATTGACTACTAAAGAATATGAAGAATTAAAAATCGAAGATTATATTAATAATGATTTTTATAGTTTAGATTCAATAAGTGATATTAAAGTTGATAAGGGTGAAGTTAATGTATCTGAAGAAGATGGTCTTCAAAAAGTAACATGGAACTTATCAAAGATATTAAGTGGTGAATCTGCTAAGTTAACAATAAATGTTAATTTAAAAGATGAATATAAAGAATTAGATGGTTTATATTCAACTAATAAGAAAGAAAAAATAACATCTAAAATTAATGGGGAAGAAGCTAAATCAATTACTAGCGAGTTAACTCCTAAGTTATCTAATAAGTATTATTTAACATATTCTCCAAATACTCCAGAAGGATGTAATCTAGGTGGAGTAACTGTTCAAGAATATTTTGCTTATGATACCGTAAATAAACGAACTGATGAATTAACTTGTGAAGGCTACCTATTTAGAGGATGGGAAGTAGATTTAAATGATGTTAGTGATATAACTATCATCAATAGCGATACTTTCTTAATGCCAGGACATAATGTAACAGTTCGTGCAATATGGACTAAACAAGATGTTAATAAAAAGATGAATGGTACAGTTCGTGAAAATGAAAATACATTATATCGTGTATTACAAGATGCCGCTATAGACGGAACTTATGCTCGTGAGTATACTGGACCACATCAAGATGCCTATGATCATGTTGGTGATAAAAAAGTATATCACTGGTATGCTGATTTAAATGATGATGCAAAAGGTAATGCTATTTTAAACATGTATAATGTTAAGTTTGCTAATCGCTGTTGGAGAATGGTTCGTACCACAGATACTGGCGGAGTAAAACTATTCTACAATGGTGAATATGATGAAACTCTTAAATGTGGTTCTGGAAGAAAACATGTTAAAGAGCAAGCTTATGATAGAAGTAGTATTAACCTAGGTCCTCAATACCCATCTACGTACTTATATGGTGATGGGTATGAATATGATCCAGAAACAAAAAAATTCACTCTAACTGGTGACTTATTTATGTATACTACAACACATGATGATTATGAACGCGCGATAGGTAAATACACTTGCAGATCTAATAGTTCAGAAAACTGTAGTGAGATGAATTATGTTTTAGGCAAATCTGGTAATGATTTAGAGACTGCTCAATTATATCCTTCAATGAGTAGTTATCGTAATTTTGATGTTGGTTATGGTAATTTCACTACATCAGATGCAAGAGATTCTTTATCTGCTCTTGGTTACATGTATGGTGATATTGTAACTACAACTTCAAGAACTAACACAAAAACATATAATTATTATGACAGCTCACTAGAATTGTTTGATGGGTATCCGTATAGCAATTATAAAAATGGATATGTTTCAAGTGAAATAGTTGAAACAGAACCAGAATATGAGTCAGAATATACTTTCTATAAACCGGTTAATCCAATTAAAGTTTCTGATCTTGAAAACAAAAATCAAATGATTGGAAAATATTATTTTAGTAGTGGTTCCCCAACAAATGCTGTATATTACATCCTGGATGTAGATGATGATTATGTTTATTATTATAGATTTGGATGGAGACATGATTATCGATTCAAAGATTTATATATGGGAGATTCGATAACGGAAACTTCTAATGGTACATTTGCTATTGATAATGCGGTTAAAGTGACAGCAGGTGAATTATTCCGAGGCTTAAATAATTATCAAAACAAAATAATATGTATGGATTCAGACACATGTATGCATCCATGGAAAATTTTGAAAGCAAGCAATTATGCTTCGAGTTATTCTGCCTCATATTATTTAAAATTCGAAGAAGCTAATTATGATTTGGTATTTGGAAAATCAAGAAGTGGCTTTGATTTGGTAGATACAATAACAGTATCAAGATTAGACTACATAAATAATTTTGATAATTATAAAGATTATAGATACACTTGTGGTAGCAAATTAACCTCATGTACGGTTGATGACATGATGTATGTTACGAATGTTGTTACTTACGATCAAGAAATTCGAGGAATTAAATTCGATGTTTTACTTGGCTCTGATGTAACATGGGATGGCGAAAAATATACTTTAGTTGACCCTAGTGAGGCTGAAATATTAACTGATAAAGAAGTGCTACGTAATCACCATTTCTACTGTCCAGGCGTTAGAGAAACTTCTTGTAAAACTGTATACTTTGCTACATATAGTTCAACTACAGAGACTTCAAGCGGAGGCTTATATTCAATACCATTAGAAAATGGTGAAACAGATCCTATAAAAGTCAGAGATTCAATGATAAAGAATAATGTTAACGAATCATTTATTAAACAAGTTATTGAGTTATGGTATGAAAATTATATGACAAAATATACACCATATTTAGAGAATGCTGTGTACTGTAATAATAGACAAGCTGAAGTTGCTGATAATGGATTTAATAGTAAGACTGGTAATTTAATGGAAGCATATAATGTTAATACAAAATTACCGACTTATAATCCTAGATTCGAAGATATAAACATAAAATGTGATGCAATTACGGATAGATTTTCTCCAGATAATCCTTATGCACAAACTAAATATCCTGTTGGATTATATACTTATGCTGAGCTACTTTTATTCAACAATAGAAAAGCTAAGCAAGTGTCATCTTCATTCTATACAGGAACAGTTCAATTTTCTGGTTATTATGCTAGTAATGTAATTGCAACATATGATGGCTCGGCTTATGGATCAAGTTACTATCCGTTTATACCAATGATTTCATTAAAATATGGTACTCAATATATATCAGGAACAGGAACTACAGAGGATCCATATGTAGTAGATACAAGTGAGGTGGATGAACCATGAGAAAAAGTCTAATGATTAAGTACTTTAAACATCCATATAACTATGATATACTTATAGTAGATTATAGTATTCAAAATATATCCGAAACAAGAGAGGTGGAAGATTAATGAAAACTTTAAAAACAAATATTATAATATTAACAATAGTTGCTATTGCAGCAATTGTTGTAATTGGAAGTAGATTAACACGAAGTGAGTTATTAGGTAATGATGTTGAAGTAACACCAAAATCTTATTTAACATATTACTTAGATGTAACTTACGATGGTGTAGACCGTAATGGAGTTGCTTCTAGTGATGCAGTAGTATCAGATGTAAGCAGTGGTTACATGTTTGTCGAAGATAAAATTCCTGAAGGATTAGAGTTTGATAGCTTCGTTACTACAAACGATGGAACAATCGGTGCATATAAACGTAGTGATGAAACTCCATGCTTAGGTAAAGTAATTGATGATACTGAAGAAACAACAGTAGATTCAGGGACATGGAATGCTGATAATTCTGAATATTATTATCATGGATTACATTATAATCCAAGTACTAGAACAGTATCATTTAAAGTAAAAGGATTAAAAGCAGGATGCCAATTAACTGTTGGTGTTAAAACAAGAACTCCTGATACTATAGATGATCCAGATACTTCTAAAGTAGAAACAAGAAGAGATTTCTATAATATAGCTTCTATTAAAGAAGATGCATTAACTGTATTCTCTAATACAGCACATGCATTCATGGGTGTAGAAGTTCCAACATATAAAGTAATTTATAACTATACTGGAACAGTACCAGGTAACGCACCAGAATTACCTGCTGCTACAGAATATCAAGATGGAGTTAAAGTTGGTGTAGCTTCTCCAATTAATATTGAAGGATATACATTCAGTGGATGGACTACAAGTGATGTTAATGTTGCTAATGGATCATTTACAATGCCTACTAGCGATGTAACATTTACTGGATCATTTACTAGTATTCCATCAAATGATGTTAAATATGTTATTGAAGGTGTAACACCTCCAGGATATGAAAAACCAGTAACTAAACCATATTATCCAGATACAACAGTTAACTTCGATAGTTTAAAAGAAGGAGACGTATTTAATGGATATAGATTTAATGGATGGACAACTACAGACGTAGAAATTGTCGATGGATCATTCACAATGCCTAATAGTGAAGTTACAGTAAAAGGTAACTTTACTGAAATAACTTATAAAGTTACTTATGCATTCTATGATACTGTATTACCTCCAAATGCTGATAGTTTATTACCAGCTGAAGAAACTCATAAACCTGGTGATACAGTTACATTACCAAATATTACTGATCCAGCTGGATATCATTTCTTAGGATGGTATAAAGAAAATAACTTCGCTATGCCAGAAGAAGATATAGTAATATATGGTGAATGGAAAGTTCAAAGAGGAGTATTTGAGCCAACAATCGTTAAAGAAATTATTGAACCAAAGGATTCTTATGAACCTGGTGATGTAATTGAATATAAGATTACAATTACTAATACAGCATCATATACTATCCATGATGTAATGGTTAAAGAAAATAATGATAAAGCTGTATTTAAACAAGATAGTGCTTACTCAATTGAATCTAGTCATATTGCTAAGATAGATAGTATGGCAGCTGGTTCATCAGTAGTATTATATGTATCTTATACAGTATTAGATACTGATGCTGGTACAGTAAGTAATGAAGCTCAAATCATTGGTGCATTAGCTGATAATAATTATGATCTTAAAACTGGAGATTATAAAGCTACAGCTGATGTAACAGTTCAATCTCATTTAATTGTTCATCATTATATTAAAGGTACTAAAACTAAAGTATATGATGATGAAGAAAGTGAAGTAGAATTTGGTACTGAATATAATACAAGTTCTAAAGAAACTAATGTATTATATGATGAATATAAAGAAAAATATGAATATTATGGAATACATGAAGGTGAATTAAGTGGTACTGTTGATAAACGTGTAGTAGAAGTAATTTACTACTATAGTCCAGTTTCTATATTACCTCAAACATTCGATAGTATTATGATATTTATTGGAGTACTTGCTGTATCTGTAGTAGGTTTAGTAGTAGTATTCTTCTTATTAAAGAAAAAGAAATAGACACTTAGTGTCTATTTTTTTATTTACTATAATATAAATACAATTTATAATGAGAATAGGTGAGATATATGTATTGTATTAATTGTGGTAATAAATTAAAAGAAACTGATAGATTTTGTCCAGAATGTGGTACAGAAAATACAACTAGTCCTAATATTGTTCCTATAAGTGAAGGGACAAATAATACAACTAATTCTAATGTTGTTACAATAAGTGATAATTTTCAATCTACACAACAGAATACTAATAATAATGAAATGTCTGATAAAGATAAAAACAACGCTGATTTACTTTGTTTTCTATCTCTAATATGTACTTTTGGTGGAGGAATAATTACAGCTCTTATTCCACCTTTAGCAGCTGTTTCAGGGCTTATTCCTTTAGCTGGTTTAGTATTAATGATTGTAGCAAGAGTTAAATATCCACAAAGTAAATTTGCTAAAGTATTAATGTGGTTATATATAGTTTTATATATTTTAGCAATAGTAGGAGTATTTATATTTGTCGTACTTTTATATCTAGCTTGTAGAAGTTGTACTCCATAAAAATAAACAAATAAAAAGCCTAGTCAAATGACTAGGTTTTTTATTATCCGTTATTAAACACCTGGGTTTTGATTATAAGGATTTTGATTGTATGTATTATCTACAGGTTGAATATTTGCACCAGCTGTTGGTTTCTTTTGTGTTACTAAAGCAATAACAACACAAATAACAATTACAGCTATTACACCAATGAATACATAAAGAATAGTACTAGAAGAATTAGATAATTCGAATTCATATTCTACTTTATTCTTTTTACCATAATCAAATTTCCAAGTTAATGTTTTACCATCTTCAGAAACTGAAGTAGCATTATGAGATTTTGGTTTAGCAGGTAATGTAATTGAGTATCCTAAATCAAAAGTACTTGCGATAGATGAAATATCCATTCCGCCATTATCTTCTGAACTTAAATCAAATACTAAATTAGCTTTATAAACATTACCTTTTTTATTTAAGATCTTACTATCATCGAAGTTAGCTTTAGCTGTTTCTTCATCTTGTGCGCCATTTCCAAATAGTTTATAGAAATCAACTTCACCTTCATCAGCTTTAGCCATGTCATCAATAGAAGCAAATTTCTTAGATAGTTTAACACCGTTATAAACTACTTCTTTACCAGAATCATCTTTTTCTTTGCTTTCATATTGAGCAACTGAATATCCTTTATCAGTTAACCACTTATAATCTTCTGGGTCTACTGCGTCATCAGTACTTTCAGATTCAGTAACATCAGCGTCTTCACCACCCATTTGTTTAGCAAAGTCTTTCATTGCAGTAGAGTTAACAGCATAAATCATTTCAAAATCAACTGATTTATCATTGTTAACCTTCATAGTAGTTCTTACTCTATAACATCCAGTTAGAGCAAATACTAGGGCAAAACAAATAACTACACGTAAAAGCTTTTTCATAAGTTCATACTCCTTTCATTATAATTTTAACATGAATGTATATTTATTTAAATAAAAAAAGGACAAAATATGATAAAATTAATATGGAGTTGATGAGTATGAAATTTTGCCCTAATTGTGGTTCCCCTAGAGATAACAAAGATAAGTGCGAATGTGGATACAATTATCTTACTGGTGAAGTAGAAAAAGAAGAAAAAAATACTACATTATATGAAATGCATAATACTATTAATTCTCCTATATTTGATATGCCAGCTCCTTTTAATATAGATACTTATCAAGGTGTTATTACACTGGAAGAATTAAAAAATAAAAAGGTAGATTATGGAGAATTACTAGGAATATCTTATGTTACTTCGGGTGGTATGATGGGAATGTATCACTCAATTAGTTTAGATTTAACTAAAAAAGAATTAATAGATATTAATCAAGAATGGCATCATGCTCCAAAAACTACAAATGTATATAAAGTTGATGATGATACAATAGATAAAATAAAAAAGATAATAATAGATAATAATATGGGAGTATGGAATGAAATTCCAATTAATAATTTATTTATTGCTATGGATGCTCCAACATCATCAATGTGTTTAAAATATGAAAAAAAATCAGTATCTATGTCTTCTTTAATTAATACTGATCATGAAGAAACACAAATATATATGAAATTACAAGAACTAGTATATTCAAGTATAAAAAAAGAAAATATAATATCTGAAGAAACTACAGGTAATACTGAACCATCATCTTTAAATTCGATGATGATGAATCCAACTAATTCACAAGAACCTATTAAATATAGAACGTTCTGTCCCGAATGTGGTAGTGGTTTATTAGAAGATCAATATGTATGTAATACTTGTGGATATGAAGATAAAAGAGGTGAAAAAAATGAATAAAATATTTGGTGAATTAAATTTAACATGGAAGAAAGTTATAATAGCAGCGGTATTATTAGGTATATATACAGGTGTAGTATTACTTATACCATTTTTAAGAGATACTTCTTTTCAAGATATAGGTATTACTTTTGAATGCTGGATTCTATTTGGTATATTAATTATAATGAATAGTAAATCTCCAGTAGATAGTGCCTTAAAATGTTTTGTCTTTTTCTTAATAAGTCAACCATTAGTATATTTAGTACAAGCACCATTTCATGAAATGGGATTTAAAGTATTTATATATTATCCACCATGGTTTATATGGACTTTATTAACTATACCTATGGGTTATATTGGTTATTATTTAAAGAAAGATAAATGGTGGGGATTATTTATATTAATACCTATGATATTATTCTTAGGTTCCCACTATAGTGGTTTCTTTAGTACAATGTTGGCAACATTCCCTAAGAGATTATTATCAAGTTTATTCTGTGTAGTAACTATGATAATATATCCATTAGGTATATTTAAAGATAAAAAATTAAAGATAATAGGAGTAGCAGTATCTGTATTAACTATTATAGTTATGACTGCTATAGTAATTATTAATCCTAATAATGATGTATTCTATAAAACAACTATATTAGCTAGTGATCCTGATGGTTTTACATTTGATGATACTTATAAAGTATCTTTAGATAATGAAAGTATTGGTAAAGTATATATTGTTTATAATGAGGATATAGAAGATTATTTAGTACAGGCTGACTTTAATAAACCTGGTCATGTAGTACTTACTATTGAATCGCAAGATGGTTCAATTAAAAAAAAATATGAATATGAAGTAAAAAATCATTCTTATGATAAAAAAGAAATAAACGCTAACGAGAGTTAGTGTTTTTCTATGGTATAATTTAAATAGGTGAAGCATATGGATAATTTAGAAGTAACTAAAAGAATGGAAATAATTAAAGAAAAAGCCATGGAAATACTAAGAAAGAATATATTAAATGATGATATTAGAGAAATACCAGATATATTTGGTATAGATGAAGAAGGGGAATATTTTCTTATGGTTTGGGATTATCCAGGAACTAGATATAAACAACATCTTAATTTAGAAGATGATAATGCTTTTATAAGATATATAGTTAAAGCAACAATAGAGGAAAGAGATTATGGAAGAATTGATAAATGATATATTCTATGAAGAATATAATAAATATAATCAGTGTGAATTAGATTATGCTATTTATAAAATAGATAATTATAAAGGAATAGAGACTCATAAAGAAGCTATTAGATACTTTATGGATAAGAATGATTATGATATTCAAATAGATAAAATGGAGTGTACTAGTATTACTTCAGAAGAATTATTTAAATTACCAGATAATAGAGAAGAAGAAAGAAGTAATGTTAATATTAAAGATTATCATCGCCCATACTGGTATTTATTTCTAGATCCACCATATGGTACAAAATATACTATAGATGATTTTATTAAAATAAATAATATATTATTTCCTAATGGAAAAGATAATCTAGAAATATATGATTGGAATGTTAATTGGTCTAATTACTTTAATGATGGATTAGAGTGGTGGGGAGCTAGATGCACTAGTATATATGATAAAACCATAAATAGAATAGTTATTATCTTAGCATCATCAACTGATTAATAGGTGTTATAATTAAAACGAGGTGAAAAAATGAAAACCGAAAAAAACATATTAATCGCTTTTATTTTAAATATAGTGTTTTCTATATTTGAATTTATTGGAGGATTACTTACAAATTCAATATCTATATTATCTGATTCAGTTCATGATTTAGGTGATGCTTTTTCTATAGGAGTATCTTACTTTATGGAAAGAAAGAGTAAGAAGCATGCTGATAAGAAATATACTTATGGTTATATTAGATATTCAGTATTAGGAGGAGTAATAACTACTACTATATTATTAGTAGGTTCTATATTTGTTATTATTGGGGCTATTAAAAGAATAATTACACCTGTAGAAGTAAATTATAGTGGTATGATTATTTTTGCTGTTATAGGGGTTATTTTAAATCTTATAGCAGCTATAGTAACTAAAGATGGAGATTCAATTAATCAAAAAGCAGTTAACTTACATATGCTTGAAGATGTATTAGGTTGGATAGTAGTTTTAATCGGAGCAGTAATAATGAATTTTACAGATATAAGAATAATAGATCCAATTATGAGTATTGGAGTAGCCACATTAATTTTAATTAATTCATTAAAGAATTTAAAAAAGATTGTTGATTTATTCTTAGAAAAGACTCCAGAAGGTATAGATATAGATGAATTAAAAGAACACTTAATTGCTATAGATGGAGTTGATGATATTCATCATATTCATGTATGGAGTATGGATGGATATAATAATTATGCTACTATGCATATTGTATCTAAATCTAATGATATATCTAAATTAAAGAAAGAAATACGTGAAGAACTAGAAGAACATAATATATGTCATGCTATATTAGAAACAG
>JAEEGL011730956.1_pt1 | contig 26900 bp, 24 predicted proteins | sample 9134231 | NCBI WGS metagenome assembly JAEEGL01 (sample SAMN16246548, study PRJNA631951) | gut metagenome | biome: gut microbiome; feature: rumen; material: fiber-attached | host: Bos | place: Iran: Karaj | collected 2018-10 | reverse complement strand
CCCGGATGCATCTTGATCATATCGCAGAAAACCTAGACGCCCTTCTCAGCCACGGCGCTGACGCTAACTACCTCGCATCCCAAATGTATCATGAGCAAATCGTAAAAAACCTAGACACCCTCATTAAGCATGGCGCCAACATTGACGCTAACCAACTCGCATCCCAAATGTACGCTTTCCAAATCGCAAAAAACCTAGACACCCTCATTAATCACGGTGCCATCATTGACGCTAACCAACTCGCATCCCGGATGCATCCTGATTATATCGCAGAAAACCTAGACACTCTCCTTAGGCACGGCGCTGACGCTAACTACCTCGCATCTCTAATGGACAGGGCCTAGCTATACCTCGCATCTCCGACGCCTCAACGTAAATATTTAGTCAAGTAAAGTCGCAGGTAGCAAGGTCGGTTACGTGTTATGATTAAGAGCTTAAATCATAATAGCTCTCGTTTTACCAGACGTAACATCCCTTATTTACAAAAACCAATTTTTTTGGTATAATTAGATCGTTACGCAAATGCTTCTAATATAATAATTTAATGAGGATTTTTACGATGGCAGAAAAAAAAGTTATCGGTAATTTGAAATTGCGCATCCCGGCGGGACGCGCAACGGCTGGGCCACCAGTTGGTTCTACACTTGGTCAGTGGGGTCTTAATATGATGGATTTTATCAATCCGTTTAACGAGGCAACAAAAGATCTGATGGGGAAAAATGTAATAGTTCATATTCGCGTGTTTGAAGACAGAACTTTCGACTGGAAGTCGCTTGGTCAGCCAGTGGACGACTTGATTCGTGAGGCAATTAAAATTGATAAAGGCTCCGGAAAACCAAACACCGAGAAGGTTGGCAAGATTACAAAAGCCCAACTTCAGGAGATTGCCGAAAAGAAGATGGAGCAGCTTAATGCGGTAGACATCGACGGCGCAATCAAGATTGTAGCTGGTACCGCTCGCTCGATGGGCGTAGAAGTTACCGACTAGACTTTTGTCCTACTAAAATCAGCCAAGACTGCGCGCTTGGTTGATTTTTTGTCGAAAATTTGATATAATATATATAGATATTAAACGTGGGAGGAATATATTCCGTTACACCACAGAAAGGATTATTTATGGCCGAAGAAGAGGCTAAAAACTTAGAAAATACTGAAGTTGTCGCCGAGGCAACCGAGGTTACTACAGACACTAAATCAGGAGAAGCGGAAACCTTCGCCAAGTCTGGCAAAAAGTCTAAGAAACACATCGAAGAAGTTAAGGCCGAGGAAGAGCGTCAAGCTCGCAAACTCGAGCGCAAAGCCGAAGAAATGACCGACAAACCAAAGGGCGCAGCACCGATTACCCGCCCTCTCATCGAAAGACGTGGCAAGAAATACCAGGAGTCAGCAAAACTGGTGGATAAGACCAAAAACTATAGCCTCAAGGAAGCCATTGAGCTCGCCATCAAGACAAACCCAGCCAAATTTGATGCTAGCATCGAAATTCATGCTAGACTCGGCGTAGACCCGCGTCAAGCTGATCAAAACATTCGTACTACCCTAGTTTTGCCAAACGGAAATGGTAAGACTGTGCGCGTTGCCGTCTTTGCTCCACTTGATGTTTGTAAAGCCGCCAAGGCCGCAGGTGCCGATATCGCCGAAGATGAGGACTTCTTGAAGCAGCTCGAAAAGGGAACTATTGATTTTGATATTCTAATCTCTACACCACAATATATGCCAAAGCTTGGTAAATTCGCCAGATTACTTGGACCAAAGGGCTTAATGCCAAATCCAAAGGCTGGTACAGTAACTATGGATGTTGAAAAAGCTGTAAAAGAAGCCAAGGCCGGCAAAGTAGAGTATCGCGTAGATAAGCAAGCGATCGTTCACATTGGTGTTGGCAAGGTATCATTTGGGGCCGATAAACTCGTAGAAAACGCCGAGGCGTTCTTTAGTAGCCTTAAAGCCCAAAAACCAGCTTCACTAAAGGGTTCTTATGTGAAATCGGTTTTTGTAACCACTACAATGGGGCCTTCGATTCAGCTTGAAAATATCTACAATTAATCTCTCTACTGGATGGGCCCCGTCGCTACACGCCCCTGCTCTACCTTAAGACTTGGACGGGGAATCAAGCGATGTCGCCCACTCATAGATAAAAATATTTACAAGCGGTTCTAAGACTGATACAATTAGCTCATATGGAAACGTATGAGCTAATTTTAATGATTGCCATCGGGTTGGCGCTACTGTTTTTTGGCTATCGAGTCAAGAAAGTAGCTTTTTTCTTAATCTGGTTTATACTTGGGTTCAATCTGACTACGTTTTTAATGCCAACTATCAATAACATGGTACCACAAATTGCCGGACAGCCCCTTTGGCAAAATCTCATACCAATTTGTGGCGGACTATTACTGGCGCTGATGGGATTTTCGATCGAGAAGCTGTGTGTAGGGGGGATCTGTTTCGTGCTAGTGATGGTGATGGCTATGAACTATTTCGGCACCGATATTGCTACTTTAGCAATCGCCGGCGTTATCGGCGTCATCGCCGCGGGAGCCGCCGTAACTCTCATGAAGCCAGCTACGATTCTAGCGACATCTCTTGCTGGGGCCTATGCATTAACCACTGCGTTATTAGTACTATTTCCACAGATTAGTAAGGAAATATATTATTTCCCGGCTATTGGAGTCTTTGCTCTGGTAGGAGCTTTGTTCCAGTTTTCAACCACAAAGCACATAATGTAAATTATCATCCGGAGTCAAGTATAGGGCATGGTCGTGCTGTTGCGTTTTTGGGCGATTCGTGATATAATCAGAGTAGTTACCAAAGACAGCGACGGGAGTAATCCTTAATTAGGTCGCCGAGGAAATTCTTAGAGATTTATTTGGTGACGCTACTTAACAATTAGCTAACTTTATTTGTGATTTAATAGAATCTCGCGTGTTACACCCGTTGGTTCTATAATCACAACGCAATATATTAATAACCAAGGAACTTTTTATGGCAATTAGTAAGGATAAAAAGAACACATTGGTTGCTGATTTGACCGAGCTTTTAACAAATGCAAAATCAACAGTTTACGCCAAATACCAAGGCTTGACCGTGGCTGAGCTCCAAGAGCTGAGAAAAGCAGCTCGCGAAGCCAATGTCAAAATTAAGGTAGTGAAGAACCGCTTGGTGCGCGTAGCGATGGGGCAAATCGCCGTCTACAAAGATACCGATACTACTGGCTTAACCGGCCAGTTGCTTTACGCTATCTCTGATGACGACGAAGTTGCACCTGCAAAAGTTCTAGCGGAATTTGCAAAGAAGCACGCTGCCCTTAGCCTCGCTGGAGGTTTTGGTGATGCAGGCAACGCTCTTTCAGAGGACGAGGTGAAAGCTCTTGCCGCTATGCCGAGCAAGAACGAACTCATCGCTCAAGTGGTGGCTCAACTGCTTTCGCCAGTTACGGATTCGATTTCCGGCCTTTCTGGCGGGTTACCTGGTATTCTGTCTGGACTTGAAGCCCACGCAAATTAGCAACTTTTTTAATTATTAATCGATTTTGAAAATCAGGACATGCGCCTGTTTTCGAAATCATAATCAAAGGAGAGGTTGGGGAAGAAATATGCCCCCCATTCCGAAGGAGAATTTATATGGCTACTGATATTAAGAAATTAGCCGAAGAACTAGTTAAATTAACTGTTCTCGAAGTAAACGAACTAAAGAACGTCCTGAAGGACGAATATGGCATTGAGCCCGCTGCTGCCGCTGTAGCTGTAGCTGCTGGACCTGCCGCTGGTGGCGAAGCTGCCGCCGACGAAGGGAAATCTGAGTACGACGTCGTTTTGAAGGACGCTGGTTCTCAGAAGATTGCAGTCATTAAGGCTGTGAAGGAAGCCACCGGACTTGGTCTTGGTGAGGCTAAGGCTATCGTAGATGGCGCTCCTGCTACTGTTAAGGAGAAGGTCGCCAAAGACGACGCTGAAGCTATGAAGAAAGCACTCGAAGAAGCTGGTGCTACCGTAGAGCTTGCCTAAATAATCAAAGTTAGCTAATTGTGTACTATTTATAAATAGAGCCTGGTTTTATATGCGGTTTCGCTTATTAAAACTAGGTTCTATTTTTTGTGGTAAAATTGTTATTATGAAAGATTTTGATTATTTAGGTGAGGGTGAGGTATATCTAGACACGGCGTGCCAAAGCTTAAGACCGCGTCCAGTGATCGATGCTATAAACAAATACTACGAGGAACATAATTCTTGTGGCGAACGCGTTAAATACAAATGGGGTGTGGTCACCGACGAAAAAGTTGATGAGACTAGGGAATTAGTCTTAAAGTATCTTGGACTTAGAGCAAAGAAGTACACTGTGTCTTTTACCCTTAACACGACTTACGGCATCAACCTGATATTATCTCAAATCAACCCGGAGCATTTCAATAAGATTATGACGAGCGAGATTGAGCACAATTCGCCGTTTTTGGCTTCAATGGCTTTTTCCCAGAGAACCGGTCTGCCCCGTGAAGTGATGAAACGACACGATGATGGTTCAATCGATATCGACCAGTACGACTTCACGAAGGCCGTCGTTGTGGTTAATTGTGCATCGAATATCGACGGCAGGAGGTTGTTGAATATTAAAGAGCTGATTAAGAAAGTGCATAAATCTGAGGGAATTGTTATTATAGATGCAGCTCAGGCCATGGCTCACTCAGTCGACATATTACACGGCGTTGAGCCAGACGCAATTTGTTTTTCCGCTCACAAACTATACGCGCCTTCGCTCGGCGTCATCGTCTGGCGAGATGACTTAGATAAACATCTTCAGCCTTTATTCTTGGGTGGTGGCATGGTTGATGATGTATCGGAAACTTCTTACGCGCTTTCTTCCGAGAACAAGGAACACCGTTATGCTCGGTTTGAATCTGGCCTGCAGGCGTGGGGCGAAATAATTGGTCTTGGCGCCGCACTAAAATGGATAATGAAGGTCCCCAAAGCAGATTGGAGCGCTTTTCGGCAAAACTACGAGGATTTGTATGGTTTCTTGGCCGATTCTGGCAAGGTTCATCTTTTGAATACAGAACCAAATTACACGATTTCATTTTATGTTGACGGGCTAGACTCCCATCTACTTGGCGCAGCTTTGTCTCGAGAGAATATTATGTCTAGGACTGGCTATTTCTGTGTGCACTATTATCTTGACCACGTCTTAGGATTGCCACCACTTGTCCGTTTTTCGCTTGGGCTCCATAACCGAAGTTCGGACATCGAAAAGGTCAAGCGGGTCATGAAGAAGGTAATTTAAGATTGTCCTCTACTTCTTAACACTCATTTATACTGGGTCTTAGTAATCTATCTTTATTTTGAGATTTAATTCGCTTTATTTTCCAAACGTCTTGTGCTAAGATAAGTTAAGTTATGGTGTGTATTGCAGCTTTTATTATTCTTGCTGTTATCGGGGTCTTTGTGGCCGGGATATCGATTTTTAAACCAAAAATCGGGAAGGCTTATCTGAAGGCCCTAAAAAAAGCTTGGGGTTGCTTATGGAAAAAGGTTCGCTTACAGAAATGTGAAACCGGATTCAAAGACGACGTAAAAAACAGTCTACTGTCTAAAATCATCATTAAGCACCCGAAAATGGTCAAACCGCTCTCTATCTTGATCGAGGTTGCTTCCGTCATTATAGTCGCTGTGACTATTTGGGCAATTTTGACTGCAGTGAAATCGTTGCTTGCGCTATGGGTACTTGGTTCATGCAATGTGACAAAACCATCAGAGTGTTCTTTGAACCCCGAGATTGGTTGTTCGATTGATGAGACCGAACCCGCCAATATCTTTGAAGCGACGGGGCGCTGGTTTACTGAGTGGGGAGAAATCTTTGAAGCTATACCAGATAAGTTCAAAACCTATAGCGCCGATGACTACGACTTTAACTATATCGAAGTGAATGGTCAGCCAACTGACGGACTTTCGACCGTCGTTGATATTTTTGATCCTGGATGTTCGGCCTGTATGGCATCTTATCGCAATCAAAAAGAAGCTGGCTTCTTCGACAGCTACAACGTAAGGCTAGTGCCATTCGCAATCCAAAACCCCGATGGAAGCTATAGATTTAAAAACTCTGAAATCATCGTAAGGTATATGCTTGCCGCTCGACTAGTAGAGCCTGATGCCGCGCTGTATTTACTAGACAACATTTTCACCAAAGTAAACGCGGACCAGATTCCTTATCAAAGTCGATTTAATGAAGATTATAGCAATAAGGAAGCGGCAAATAAGCTCAAATCATGGCTAAAGGGATATGGTTTGAGCGACGAGGAGGTTAGGGAGATCGAGAACAGCGTTGAGCTTGATATTATTACTCAGGAAATGAACCAAAATAAATATATCATCGAAAACCAATTAAATGCAAAGGGTATCCCAACTATTTTGATTGATGGCAAAAAGCATACTGGCGTATGGCACGCCGAATAGTTTAATCCACTTATGTTTTTATGTAATTTTTACAACGTTTTTGAAGTCACTACTGTTATGTTGGTGGAAAACTTTAAGAATTAATTCTTGACTTTGCACCCTTTACGGTATATTATAATAATAATACTATATTTAGACAGGAATGCGAGGTGATGTCTGAAATACCAGAAAAACAAATAAAGCGTTTAAGAAGCCTCTTAAGCGAGGCCGAAACAAATGTTTCTGCAGCAAAGGAGCTTTTGGTTTCAATTTTGGGTGACGGAGAAAAGATCTCGGCGCCAAGAGAGACTATTGTTTCGGGTCCAGAAGGAAAGATTATTGAAGGCATTTTTGACGGACAAATCATGATTGGTCCAGATGGCAAGAACTATCCTGTACCGGCAAACTACGCTTCGAAGTCTAAGTTAGTCGAAGGCGACATTATGAAGCTGACGATCACAGAAGATGGCAAATTCCTTTATAAGCAAATTGGCCCAGTTGAACGTAGGACAGTCATCGGGACTTTGACACATCATGATGACAAGTATTTTGTCGAGGTAGCAGGAAAAGAATATCAGATTCTCTATGCGTCAGTTACTTACTTCCATCTACGCGATGGTTCGCAGGTATCTGTAGTAATCCCCGCCAATAATGATGATGCAACTTGGGCTGCCGTTGAAGCCGCTTTATAGTCTTAATCACTGACGCAGCCAATTATTAATTTTTGGTTACCGTCGTTACTGGTTTGTAATTCGTGTTATAATTGAAACATGAAGAGTCTATATAGGAGGTATCGTCCTATTAAATTGGATGACGTTGTTGGACAGGAACAGGTGACAAAGCCATTAATTAATGCGTTAAAAAATGGAAAGATTAATCATGCTTATCTACTGATTGGACCTAGAGGATGCGGTAAAACAAGTGTCGCTAGGATCCTCGCACACGCAGTGAATGGTTTTGATTATCAACTAGAGGATAACTACGTTGATATTATTGAAATCGATGGTGCGTCTAATCGTGGCATCGATAACATCCGAGAGCTGCGCGATAAGGCTATGATTGCTCCAACTAACGGCAAGTATAAGATCTATATTATCGATGAAGTCCATATGCTAACTAAAGAAGCCTTTAACGCGCTTCTTAAGATACTTGAGGAGCCGCCGGCTCATGTTATCTTTATTATGGCAACAACTGACGCCCATAAAGTTCCTGTAACGATTACGTCTAGAGCGCAATCTTATAGTTTTAAGTTAGCCGATCAGAAAACTATGTTTTCTTACCTAAAAAACGTCGCAAGGCAAGAAAAAATAGATATTGACGATGACGCACTCAGTGTTGTTGTAAAAAAAGGCGGTGGGTCGTTTCGCGATTCGCTTTCTTTGCTTGATCAAATCAGCGCAATCTCTGACAAAACTATCACAAAAGAAATGATTATTAAAGCGCTGGGGCTCCCAGACGAGGAGATTATCGCTTCACTCTTGGACTCTTACCTAAAAAACGATACCGCATCGATGAATAATCTCTTTAACGAATTATTGCTTGGAGGGATCAGGGCAGAGACGATTGCAGCTGAGCTCATCTCGACGATTTTAGCCAATCCAAAAACGGAGTTTATGACCTTACTGCCTCGTCTTCTAGACGTTAAGGCCCCGTATGCTGAGGCCAGATTGCTTGTAGCTCTACAGCCGACTAATGTGGCGACAAGCCACACCATCTCCGGACCAGCAGCACAACGAGTCGCTACGGTCTCTACTCCAATTAGAGCCGCTACAGTCTCTGCCTCAATTAGGAAAAACAATATGGCTGAAGATGTCCCGTCGAAAAGTAGTAGTGTTGGAGGTGCCACAGAAAGAACCACGAGTAGCCCCGATATCAATATGCCAAAAACCGGCGACACTATCAATCCGCCCTCTACGGTCGAAGCGAGTAGTAAAACTACGCATCAATACCCTACGACTGAAAACTTTGACTGGGTCTCATACCTTGAAAAAGTTAAGCACTTAAGCGACTCAATTTATACCCAGCTCGCTAAGACAAAATACGTTTTTTTTGAAAATAAACTTACAATTTACCCGATGAGGCGGATTATTAAAAGCATTCTTACTAGGGAAAACAATCTAAGGATTCTAACTGAAGCATTGGGACCTAATTGCGACATAGCTATTGCGAGCGAAGATCAGCGTCCCGAGAGCCAGGAACAAGATCAAACATTAACACAGCTGTCTGATATAATGGGCGGGGAGGTAATAAGTGATACAGGAAACAACCCATTCTAAAAATACATCTGGACGGATTATGCCGCAGGATTTGGTGGCAGAACAGTCACTACTTGGGGCCATTATTATTAACAATGACGTTCTGCCCGAAGTGCTGACGATTGTACGCCCGCGGGATTTTTACGACGAGCGACATAAGATCATTTTTCAGGCAATGCTAGACCTCTACGATCACCATAAGCCAGTAGACCTACTAACCTTAACCTCCGAATTAAAAACCCAAAAGAAGTTAAACGACATCGGCAAAGCCTCCTACCTGGCCGAACTCTCAAATTTTGTTCCAGTAGCATCCCACGCCAAGGCGTACGCCGAAATCATCGAACGGAATTCCGTGCGCCGCCGGCTAATCTCGGCTGGTACCAAAATTGCTGAAAGCGCATACGAAGAGGACGTCAATACTACCGAGTTAATTGGTAACGCCGAGAGAGAATTATTTGAGGTCTCCGACAAAATAGTCAAGAGTGATTATGTAGCTATGGCAGACTTGCTTGTGGATGCTTTTGATCGGCTCGAGGAACTTCATAAAAACAAAGGAGCCCTACGTGGTCTGAAGACTGGATTCCGCGATTTAGATAAAAAGACAGCTGGGTTCCAGAAAGGCGACTTGGTGATTATCGGCGCCCGTCCCGCAATGGGTAAAACTACCTTCGCGCAAAACTTAGCTTACAATATTGCAAATATCAATAAAAAAGGTGTGTTGTTTTTCTCAATGGAAATGGCGGACAGGGAAATTGTCGACAGAATGATCTCCGATGTTTCTGGTGTAGATAACTGGAAGATGCGGACAGGAAACTTATCTGACGAAGAATTTCAAAAGATCGGTGACGCTCTTGCCGATATGGATGAGCTACCGATCTATATCGATTCTACTAGCTCAATGACAATTATGGAGCTTCGGAACAAAGCAAGGCGCGCAATGCATGACCACGATATCGGCATTATTATCGTCGACTATCTTCAATTAATCTCTGGTTCAAATAAATACGCCGGCAATCGCGTGCAAGAAGTCTCTGAAGTATCACGCGGGTTAAAGATTCTTGCTCGAGAACTATCAATCCCAGTAGTAGCACTTGCCCAGCTTTCCCGTAACGTGACAGGCAGAGACGATCCGCGGCCGGTATTGTCGGATTTACGTGATTCAGGCTCAATCGAGCAGGATGCCGACCTTGTGATGTTTCTGCACCGTCCGGATTATTACAAGCAAAACCAGGAAGGCTACGAAGACACACACATTACCGAGCTCTTGATTGCAAAACATAGGCATGGAGCAGTTGGCAAGATAGAACTATACTTCCACCCGGAACTTCTCAGGTTCATGACGCTAGATACGACCAGGGAATAGCATTTTGGATTAAGTCTGCACGCGCGATTAATCTGCACATGCTTATTATATGTGTTATAATAATAATGTGAAAAAGCTCATTATTTCTAATCTTTTCTTATATAAATACCGATTTATCATTGGTTATGTTATTCTTGGTGTTTTTTTTACGACACTACTCTTTACTTTACCTTTATTTGCACAAAAGGATCTGTCCTCTTCTGAGATAGAAGTAGCTACGAACTCTTTTTATCTCGGCAGGGCCGGCGTGATGGAAGGCGACTTGATCGACTTACCATATAGGATTCTACAGAAGCTTTCGATTACTGTTTTTGGTTTATCTAGTTATAGTATTAAGCTACCAAGCATACTCATAGGGTTGTTACTGGGCGTTTTATTAATACTACTACTTAATCGCTGGTTTAAATCTAACGTTTCACTACTTGCTTCTTGTTTAATCGTCCTTTCCACGCCATTTCTATTTCTTACCGGCTCTGGTACGCCGCTCATAATGCTAGTTTTTTGGCCGACATTTTTGTTATGGTTAGGTTCAAAAATTCAGGGCGAGAATCGTCCTAAACCTTTGTATTGCTTTGCTTTTTCTATTGCAATGCTATTATCCATTTTTACGCCATATATGATTTATTTCGCCGTATTTTGCGTGTTTTTTGTATTATTCCAACCGCACCTCAGATTTATTCTGAAGAACCTACCTAAGTTACCCTTGGTGGCAGTAATACTTCTAATTATCGGCGGGTTCGCACTTCTTGGTTTTAATATTGCACACCGTCCAGCCACCATCATGGAGCTACTTTTTGCAAAAGATTTTCAAATTGGCAGTTTCATAAACAATGTTTCTAGCGGGCTATCAATGCTGTTTTCTTGGCACGGCAACAGCGAAAGCGTGTTTCTTTCGCCGCTTATTAGTTTACCTATTCTTTCTATGGCCTTTATCGGGCTGTTTTCAACGACGAAGGGGTTCTTTGCTTCAAGAAACTCAATTGCATCGATTCTTATCATGTTTGGCCTCATCATTACCGGCTTCAATCCGTACGCCGTGATCTTCATGATTCTCCCTATTTCTATCTTAGTAGCACATGGTCTGAAATATATTTTACTTAAATGGTACGGCTTGTTTCCCGAGAATCCATACGCAAGAATTTCTGCGCTTTTTCCATTGACCTTGTTATTTGGATTTATGATTATTCCTCAACTAATTCACTACATCTATGGTTATAGATACAATCCTAACGTTGTGAATGAATTTAGCGACACAATCGATGTTATAAAACACAATCTAGACAATCAAACGCTTGTAGTAAAAGACAATTATCAATTCTATAAGATATTAGAACACAGTACAGGCTTAAGGGTAGTAGAATCTACGCCAGAAGTATTAGAGACCGAGCAGTTAGCTATTCTTGGCGCTGAGCAACCTGTGGGTAATTTTACCCTTTCGCGCATTATCACCTCGCCGAAAAAAGATAACTCTGATATAATATATTTATATACCGTTAAAGAAGGAGAATGATATGGGTCAAAAAATGGACCAAGTAAAACTACTGAATCAATTACGCAAAGCTCAAAAGGAACTCAAAAACGAGATTGTTGAAGTCGAAGCTGGCGATGGTGCTGTCGTAGTGCAGATCAATGGCGAACTCAAAGTCAAGAAGGTCAAGATTGATCCGGAAAAAATCGATCTAGACGACATTCATGAGCTCGAGAGATGGATTGAGAATTGCATGCGAGACGGCTTCGCTAAGGCACAAGAGATCGCCGCTGACAAAATGAAGCCTTTGATGGGTGGCCTCGGTAATCTTGGTTTCGGAATGTGAAATGCTTCCAAAAGCATTGAATGATTTAATTGATGCGTTGGCGCTACTGCCCGGAGTTGGTCCTCGTACTGCAGAAAGATACGCATATTATTTGTTTCGCTCAAATCCCAAAATTTCCGATACTATCGCTGGATCGCTCGCGAAACTTCACAGCGGAGTGAAGTCTTGTCCAGTTACTTTTGCATTGATTGATGCAAACGAGGAAGTTTCAAGCTTATACACGGATAGAGACAAGACTACCGTCTTGGTAGTTGAGGAGCCGTTGGATATCTATGCGATTGAGCAGACCAATCAGTATAAAGGGACCTATCATGTGCTAGGTGGGGCACTCTCGCCCATTGACGGGATTACCCCTGAACAACTTCATATTAACGAGTTGATTGATCGAATCGATAAAGACAATGTCAAAGAGATAATTATTGCAACTAATCCTTCTGTAGAAGGCGAATCGACGGCACTATTACTTGAAAAAGTAGTCCACGAAAAGTATCCGGAGCTTAAGATAACAAGGCTAGCTAGAGGCCTACCGCTTGGGGTCGACCTCTCTTATGCCGACCAAATTACTCTGAGCGCTGCCTTGGAAAACCGCACTAGTGTCTAATCCAGTCTTAGAGCTTTTCTAGAGCTTTGAAATCGACCTTGGCAAGTTTGGTCTGGGGAAGCGCATCGATAAAACGGATTTCGCGTGGGATTTCGTACTTAGCTAAGTTCTTCTTATAGATCGAGCTCAATTCCTTCTTAATTTGACGCTCAGAAGCGCTTTCTTTTGCGACAATAAACACAACTACCTTTTCGCCACGTAGTTTATCCTCGCGACCAACCGCAGCACAACTCGCCACGAGTTGGCATTTCTGCGTGACGCTTTCAATATTGGCCGGATAGATGTTATAACCATTCGAGATGATCATCCTTTTAAGACGAGAGCGGAAATGAACAACTCCTTCCTTATCTATATAACCAATATCGCCGGTACGTAGGAACTTTTTATTTCCTACCTTAATAAACGCTTCCTCGGTCTCTTTGGGTTTACCTAGGTACCGCTTCATCACGCACATCCCGCGGACAACGATCTCACCATCCTCGCCAGCTGGAACTGGCTTTTGGGTTTTGATGTCCAGAATAAGAACTTCATTATCTGGCAGGGGATAGCCTACTGCATCAGGGTCGTTCGCGATACTGCGCGGCGAGAAGATAAAGCCACCGGAGGCTTCGGTCAAACCATAGCCATTCTCCATTACTGCCCTTGAACCATGAGCTTCGAGGAATTCATTGATCTTTTCTTTGGTGGCCATACTAATCATATCTCCACCAGATACGGCAAATTTAACAGTTTTTAATGCGTCTTTTTTGAATTTAACCTTTGTTAGATAATCAAAAACTGTTGGAACACCTACCAAGATACTAACTTTGTACTTTGTGATGTATTGTTTTAGCTTTTTGGGGTTAAACTGCGGGATAAGGAATGTGCGTGCTCCAGAATATAGCGGCATGTGAATACAACAGCCAAACCCGAAAGCGTGGAAATTCGGTAAAAAAGCCATAAAGGAAAACTCTGGCTTAAAGAGTTCTGGGACTAGGTATTTAGCGCCGAGTGCTTGAGCGTTAAAGTTAAGATTTGAAAGCACAATCCCTTTAGGCTGGCCGGTAGTGCCGCCTGAATACATAATCATGGCGTCGTCTTCAGCGTTTACTCTAGCGTGCGGATTGCCGATATATTTGCTGGCCTTTGACAAAAATTTGTCCCAGGTGGTAATTTGTTGGCTTTTTTTGATGTGGTTTTTACGACCTTTGGTGAGTTTATAAATAACGCGTACGATTAAGCTCATCGAACGAGTAGGAGAAACTACAATGACTTGTTCGACGCTCGTATTTTTCAAAATTGCCTCCACCTTTGGATAAGAGACATCAATACAGAACATTATTCGTGATTCGGCTTGGTTGAGGTAATCCTCAATTTCGTTTTCTGACGACAACGGGTGTACCATATTGGCCACTGCGCCAATTTCATTAATCGCGTATATCGCATAGACAGATTCTGGCGTATTTGGCATACAGACCGTGATGTGCTCACCTTTTTCAGCGCCAATTGCTTTTAATGCTGCGGCAACTTTATTGATACGTTTAATCATTTCTCGATACGTTACCTGCGTCTCAAAGTACTCAATAGCGACATTGTGAGGCCATTTACAAGAGGACTCATAAATAGCGTCGTACAGACCCCCTTCAAAGTATTCGATATTCTTGGGCATTTTATCTATATACGAATACTTGGTGCGCTCAAGCTTCATATCGATTTTTTTCATAGTATTTTTAATCTTGTTATATATATATTCTAAAGGCATGAGATAATTATACCACCTTTAATGGCTACCATCGTGATTTAATAGCTTTAGTAAGCCCGCTACAAAAAAGTGTGCTATAATTCGTTTATGGACAAAAACTTCCGAGTGCGAGTATCTGTCGGGTTTGCTTTATTTGCGGTTGCGATTATTTCACTTTATACTTTTGATAGCGTTCCGTTCCGGATTCTCTATGGGCTATTTGCTTTAATATCGACCGTAGAGTTAATATCCTTTTTTCGAAAGAAAAAGTCTTTTACATTATTCTTGTTAGCGACTATCGAAATTGCTTTTTTGGCTTATAGTGTAATATTTGTTTCGCAAGTCGATGTATCGCACTTTTGGTATATTATACTGGGAGTGCCTGGATATGATATCTTTGCGTATTTATTCGGAAAAATGTTTGGCGGCAAAATCTTTAAAAAATCACGGCCTTTTCCTTATGTTTCTAAGAATAAAACCTGGGAGGGAACTATTCTGGGGCTTAGTGCTTCACTGCTAATGGTGGCGCTTCTGATTTGGCTAAATGGTGCTCCCGCCTCTGACTGGGTCTATTTACTCTCGGGACCACTAGCCCTAGTGGGTGATCTATTCGAAAGTCTACTAAAACGGAAATTTGGCGTCAAGGATTCTAATGAAATATTAATCAAAAAGCCGTTTTTCGAAAAACTTGAAACCGTCGTGGGTGGTTCAGAAGGACATGGTGGTTTTCTGGATCGGATCGACTCTACAGCTTTTGCTTGTACAGTACTGTTAATCATTATTTCATCGATATAATAGTTGGAGCTATAAGCTAGGGGTTGCCATATCGGTAGTCGGTGCTTGGTCTTCTAGTGGTCCGTCTTAGCAAGAGCGCGCATTGAGCATGGGAGTGTTTAGTATTATGTATTAAGTATTAGTTATCTTCGGCCAACCTTTAATCATGTAATCTGCGCCCGATACTAGGGTGAGAATGAGGGCAAGATATAGAGCGATGTAGCCTAAGATACTAAATAACTCAACTTGGAATATTAAACTAACTTGAAGGATAATTAATGCCGTCATTTGGAATGTTGTCTTGAGTTTGCCTAAATAGGATGCCGACACGGTAACACCGTTTCTTGCGATCATCATCCGCATGCCATCAATCGCCAGGTCGCGTACTAGGATAAGCGCAAAGACCCAGATGGGGACGACATTAATTTGGACCATCGCGAGAAAAGCTAGATCAACTAACATTTTGTCGGCTAGTGGGTCCAGAAAGGCTCCTAAATCTGTAACTAGTCCCTGGCTTCGTGCCCAGTTGCCATCGATTTTATCCGTGATGGAGGCAACCACGAATACGACAAGAGCCACCACCTTGGCCCACATATCAGGAAAGAGTGCGAAAAACATGAAGGCCACCGAGAGAATCATCCGCAAAATAGTCAAGTAAGTCGGGCCAGTTATCGCCTTCTTGGGTACAGATGGAGTAGACTTTGTTTTGGCTTTGATAGTATTGGGTTTTCGAACGAGGACGTCGCTTTTGGAAGTGTTGTTGGCTGGATTTTTTTCACTCGTCATACGATATCTCTTCTGTGATCAACTTTCCAAGCACGGATTTTGGCAAACTTAGCAGCTAGAACATCCGTCGACCATTTATCACCAAGCATAACAGTTTCTTCTGGTTTAAACTTATACTGCTCCATCGCTTCAGTGAGTTTGGTACTAAGCGGCTTCTTGGCCCACCATACACAATCTACACCAATCGGCTCGCAAAACTTCTGCATCATCTTTTTGCGACCATTGTTCGAAATAATCACGATTTTGACATCAGCCTTACGACATTCCTCTACCCAATCTGCTAGTTCATCAGCTGGTTCCTTTTCGGAATGGAGTCTCAGGGTATTGTCGAGGTCGCATAGCAAAAGTTTGACCTTTTCTTTTTTTAGTAAGGTCGGAGTAACATCTTCAAATCTTTCAAATTTTTTGTCTGCGCGTAAAATGCTCATACCTCTATTATATCACACGTTATATTATGATATAATTCAGATATGCATGATGTTTTTAGTAAATTTATTCAAGGAAAAGAACGAATCTGTGTAATCCAAGCAGAGAACCCAGATGGGGATTCTCTAGCTAGTGCGATTGCGCTTGATTATCTTTTGAGCGACAAAGAAATATCTCTCTATTGTCCGGTAGATATCCCAAAGTATTTACACTATTTTACCGATTGGTCCAGGGTAACAAATGAATTTGATTTTAAGGCGGATGGATACATCATTGTAGATACGGCAGCAGAAGTGTTGTTGTCTAAGTTATTAGATGACGCCGCAATCAAAAACCGACTCTATTCGGCGCCGGTGTTAGTAATCGATCACCATGAAACTCCGGACAATCTAGACTTTCCGCATGAAAGTATTATCGAAATCTGTCCTGCATGTGCCGAGATTATTTATCGTATTGCGAAAACGCTAGAATTGGATATTTCTAAAGAAGCTGCCGAGGTGATTTTTCAGGGAATCCTATCGGACACTTTGGGACTTACCAGTGCCACGGTGACGGCGGGGACTTTTGAGATTGCGGCAGAGCTGACTAGATTAGGGGCCGATATTTCTAGCCTGGAGGATAGAAGGCGCGAATTCATGAAAAAATCGCCGAGAATTCTAGATTATAAGGCTGACCTAATTAAGAGAATCGAGTACTATCTTGACGGTAAATTATCCACTGTACATATCCCTTGGGATGACATCCGCGAATACTCCGATGAGTACAATCCTAACGTATTGATTTTGGAAGAAATGAGGCTCGTAGAAGGTGTTGAAGTAGCGATCGCAATAAAGACCTATCCAGATGGCAAACTTACAGGCAAAATCCGCTGCGCGAGCGACGCGCCAGTTGCCGATAAAATCGCTGGGTACTTCGGCGGAGGAGGCCATCCGTATGCGGCAGGTTTTCGCACTTATGATATTTCATATGACGAAACGATTAAAGAATTAATAAAAATAACCCCGGAGATTTTAAATGAAAAAGAATAAATTGACTTTAAAAAAAACTAATGATTACTCTAGTACTGATTCGCCAATTTTGACCGTGGTAATGATTCATGGGATTGCTTCAGACTCGTCTTCGTATGATGATGCTTTAAAATACTTTGAGAAGGAGAAAAATCTTGAGAAAGTACGCTTTGTAACATTTGATCTACTTGGATCTGGTAAATCTTTGAAAGATGATTCTCTTGAATATAACTACGACGAGCAAATCGAGGCACTTCATAATGCAATTATTGAACTAGGTACCGACACCCCAATAGTTTTAATCGGGCATTCGCTTGGAACTTTCATTGTCACGAGATATGCTAAAATCCATTCTGATGATGTCCAGAGGCTTATTCTGATATCGCCCCCAGTTTATTCACTAAAAGATTTCGATAATCCAGCTTTTTGGGCGGGAATCGATATGTTCAAAAAAGTCCTCGGGGCTAAGAATCCTGAGGTTTTAAAAGAAAAGGCCTTCAATAATTCCATGGAGAATATCGTACTCTGTCGCGACAACTACCAGACCTTGGCTGAGATAAAGGTCCCCACCACTTTAATCTTTGGTACCGAAGACAGGATAATTGCTTCACATAATATACCGAGTATCATTAAGAAAAACAAAAACCTTAAGGCTATCCCCACAATTGGACATCACGGCGTTACCAAGGACAAATATACTAAAATTGCAACTATACTGGAGGAAACAATTAGTGAAATTATATAATACTGCAACAAGAAAACTCGAAACTTTTAAGCCACTCTCCGACGTCGTAAAAATTTATACTTGTGGGCCGACGGTTTATGCTAGAGCACATATTGGGAACTTGACTTCCTATATTTACTGGGATTTACTAATCCGAGCGCTTAAGACGGGCGGCTACAGAGTAAAACGTGTGATGAATTTTACGGATGTCGGGCACTTAGTTTCTGACGCGGATGAAGGCGAAGATAAAATGGAAAAAGGCGCAAGAAAAGAAGGTAAGACCGTTTTTGAGGTTGCGGAGCACTATATTGATTTATTCAAGAAGGATTATACGGCGTTGGAGTTGCAAGAGCCCGATGCCTGGGCGAGAGCAACAGATTATATCGCGGAGGATATCGAGGCGGTTAATGCCATGACCGCAAATGGCTTTACTTACGAAACGGCTGATGGAGTCTATTATGACACTTCGAAGTTCCCCGAATATGGCGATTTTGCAAGATTGGATTTGTCGGGTCTAAAGGCTGGGGCTAGGATTGAATTTTCTAATGAAAAGCGCAATGCTTCCGATTTCGCAGTCTGGAAGTTTATTAAGCCTGGAGAAAAACATGAGATGCGTTGGGATTACCTTAACCGGCCAGGCTACCCAGGTTGGCACTTGGAGTGCGCCACCATTATTCACAAAGAACTAGGTGAGCCAATTGATATCCACACTGGGGGAGTAGATCATATTCCGGTACATCACACCAATGAGATTGCCGAAATGCACGCTATGACCGGTCGCGAACTCGCTAAGTATTGGGTGCACTGTGCTTTTATCACCATAGACGGAGAAAAGATTTCTAAGTCGCTTGGAAATACTTATTCATTAGATGATTTGTCCGAGCGAGGGTTTTCGCCGATGGATTATAAGATGTGGGTACTTTCTGGGCATTATCAGGGGACGAGAAATTTCACTTTCGAGTCGCTAGAGGCGGCTAGAAACCGCAGACTAAATTGGCGCAATAGAATTGCTTTACTGTATCAACTTTCCTCAGAAGACGAACATTCGGCACCCTTTTCTTCGGGCCGCTCCGGGGCGCTCGCCCAAGTCTCAGGCCCTTCAGAAAAGGGTAGCCAAATGCTCGCTTCCGCAAGAGATGATGGTGGAAATTCTATGGTGCTTACACAAGTTCTTGACGCCATCAATTACAACCTGAACTCGGCGGAGGCGTTTGCGTTGATTGATAATTCTGAGTTATCTCTAGATGACTGGGGAAAGATTGATGAGCTCTTCGGGCTGCGCCTGATTGCAGATTCGCCGATTATTTCGGAAGAACTGCAGGCGCTTGTTAAGGAGCGTGAGGAGGCTCGCGCCAAGAAAGATTATACGCGTGCGGACGCAATCCGCGACGAGCTTGCAGCGAATGGGTTCACCGTAAAAGATACTCCAAACGGTCCGGTGTGGCAGTATATTTAAATCAAAGGAGACTTAATATTAATCGATACCGTCTCCGGCAGCGGAAGAAGAAAGGTATATCCGAACGGCGATATTGTTTATAATAATTGCTCATTATATTTAGTTGATGTCGACTCGCGCAATCAAATTAGGAAGGACCCCGAATCTGTACAATTGAAATTTTTCGACATCAACGAACTACCTGAGTCAATAATGGATGATGATTTGATCGGTAGGTACATTAAGCTCTTATCAAGAGAGACCTTTTCGTCGCTAATATGATTTTGAAGGACCTCTACAAATCTTAGATTCTTATCCGGCGCTCGTAATTCTGCAATTTTCAGCCACGCGTAGAAATCACTCCAAATTCAAATTTGCTACTTTTTAGCAACCCCGTTCCATAAATTCAAGTTTTAAGCTATCCTCTGATTTCTTTCTCTAGCTTCTATGTATTTCCGAATAATTGGTTCTAATGCATCGTAAAATATACTGTCCGTATATTCTATTGTTATACCATTATAGCTTTTTGGTACTCTTGCGCCATCATATACGTCTGTTTGCACTGTCCGAGTGCTTCCTTTAAGCCTATATTTAATCTCTATAACATTGAAGGGGGCCCCTTCACGCTGACTCGTCTCGGAGATATTGAAGAAATCAAACTGCGGAAGACTTTCTTCGATAAACACTCCTTTTTTTGTAGCCGTCTCAAGTTTTTTAGACGCCTCCTCTAGCGCTTCTCTTATAAAGTTAATCCTCTTTTCTTGTTCAATTTTCGATTTCTCGAGACATTTTTGTTGAAAAGGCAATAGTCCTCGAGAGCCTAGAGGGCGACGGAGGCCCACCTCGGCGTGGTTTAATTCCCAAGTAATTGCTTTATTCATTGACATACTTAAAAGCTCTGCAATTTTTCTATCTAATTCCTCATAGCTATCTTTTTCACTAATAGAATTAATGAGCTCCTCGCTTCTTTCTTCAGCCTTTCTTTCATAAATCGGCTTATCTATGTTGATTATAGGAATATTAAAAAATGCTGCGCTACGGTATGCGGCTTCAGTAATGTTGCCGTTTTCCACGATGATATAGTCTGGTTTTCTAGGCATGCCGTTTTCGGTGTAGCGCCTTAGTGCCACTTCGTTGTAGCCCTCCCTTCCGTCTGCGCCTTCTAGTTGCTTTATTATATCTGGGTTCGATAGATCCGTCTCGCATGACCCCATCATATTGTCAGTACCGCCGTCACGATTAAAAATCGAAATTACTGAATTACCTTCGACATGTTCAAACCCATAGATTAGCTCACCCGGGTAATGGCTATCTATGTTTCGCTCAGAGTTCCAGAAGGATGCAGATACCATATTGCCCATGGCGTTCGATTCCTTCGTCCCAAAGCCGTTCATGGATTCTACTTCGTCCAAACGCCTAGACCAAACCCACGGATTCTTCATAACCGTTTTATAGGTTTCTGTCCCGATAGTAAAGACGGGGTCTGGAGTGTTTCTATAATCAACCGTATGAGACAATACAGAGAAAGGCAATCCCTTAAGGTCATAGACTGGGATATCGTGCTTTCTCCAGCGTATGACGCGCTTTTGCACCTCAGGATTTTCCGACGCAATTTGCGTTTCCAAATAATCGACCGTCAACAATCGTGAATTCAAATTACGCTCTATACTTTCTTGGATTCTTTGTTTTCGGTATCGCTCAGTTTTTCGCCGGTCGGATTGTTCCCTGAATGACGCCATGTCCCTCGCCAATTCGCATTCTTCCATTCGGGCTAAATCCTCTGCGTTTTGTTTTTCTCGTTCAGCCTTCTTTTTTGCGCGGGCTTCCTCTTCGCGCCTTATCTCCGCATCCATACTCGCCCAGGCCTTTTCCTCTTCCGCACGACGTTCATTTAGCGCAATATATATAGCCTCTCTTTCGCGTACCTGCTCGCTTCGCTTGGGTCTTATCCTGAAAAAGTCCATGAACAACCTGGAAACTTTTTGCACAGTATTTGATTTTGGGGCGAGCTTTCTAAATTCGTAGTCGGCAATATTATTTTCATTTATTTCGGCCTTAATCCTATCGATTCTTGATCGCTCTCTGGAATCATATATGTCTGATATAGTTTTTATAAACGATTTTGGTTTGTCTTGTTTGCTATTATATCGCCTCAAGGATTGATCTTCTAGTCTCAAAACGCCCGCCTTTTTCTTTGAATCATTTCTTCTTCGGATGGCTTCATTCACTCGGGCTCTAGCCGCTGAGAGCGAATTGTCGCGAGCATCGGCTTCAGACGCCTTATATAAATTAGTCTTTTCCACTTGCGCTAACCGCCTGGCGTTTTCTGCATCAAATTCGGGAATTGCTTCTGACTCACGCTGCGAGCCTTTTTCCTTGTTTGGATTAGTCATTTCGTCATGAATCATGGGCAGTTCAGACATAACCGCACTCCTTAGTAATCATTATCTAAATAATATCACATGTTTATGCTAACCTTCTAGTTATGGTATTACTGTTTTTGACTTGGCTTTTTTGACGTAGTCCATAGATTCTGCTATTTTCAACCATGGTGCTGAAATCGCTACAAACAATACTTCGGTATTATAATACAAAGCTAATCATTATTCCGGGGGACGTTATATTATTTTTCTAGAAGCCACCTAATAAGGTTGATTTTCTGGATACCGGAGTATTCTTCATTAACCAGATCTAGTGTTAGGATGATTTTTGGGTAATTGTCGCGAATTTTGGTAAAAGGTCTCAATTCTCTCTCTAGTACATCTTGAGATGGAATATGGTAGGCCACTTGATAATACACTCTCTCGCCACCTGGTTTTTGTACGATGAAATCTACCTCTGTTTCATCAGCTTTGCCTACCATGATTTCACCCACGTTGCGCTTGAGTAATTCCAGATATACCACATTTTCTAGCTTATGACCTAAATCTGATTCAAGGGAAGAGCCTAGAAGTAGTTGTCTCAGACCCAAATCCACCACGTAATACTTGTCGTTTGTAGTGAGGAGTTTTTTGCCTTTTATATCATAGCGACTAACTGGGTAGAGCAGGTAACTTTGTGATAAATAGTCTAAGTATCTTACTACCGTGTTGTGTACGAGGGTTCCGTTATCACCGGCTAGAGCATTTGCGACAGTGCGCGCGGAGGTCGGATTGCCGATGTTGGAAAATAAATATTTGGTCACCCTTGCGAACTCATCATGGCTACGTATCTCGTAACGCGTAGCAATGTCTTTATTTACAATAGTGTCATAGAGGTCAGCCAGGTAATTCTGAGCCAATCTAGTGTCAGTTTTCGATAAGTTCACCGCCTCAGGGAAGGAGCTACTGCTTAAATAGTCCGTGAACAGTTTCGTTTCATCAATTTCCTCCGCAAAAGCCTCGCGATATTCTGCGAATGAAAAGGGTAAAACATGAATAGAGATATAGCGCCCGGTCAGATAGGTCGCTAACTCACCAGAAAGCAAAAAGGCATTAGAGCCAGTAATATAGAGATCCACATTCTCTTTCACGAAAAGCGAATCTACAGCTTCCTCGAAATGCTCGACCTTTTGGATTTCATCTAGGAAAATATAATTCATAGCGTCGGGAACTAGCTTCTGTTCAATTTGCCGGTGCAAGGCACGCCAATTCCGTAGTTCAACATTGGATTCTTCCTCAAAATTAAAAGACTGAATCTGGGCTCGTTTCACGCCTTGTGTTTTCAGCTCATCACGAAAAAGCTGCAACAGAGTAGATTTACCACTGCGACGAACACCGGTGATGACTTTGATAACTTTCTGGTCTTTTAGCTTTGTTAGCTGATTTAGATAATAATCGCGTTTTATCATAAGGGTTCTCCTTGGTTTACTATACACCAAAAATTGGGTTTTGGCAATTTTGGGTAATAATGTGGAGGGATTTACTGGGTCACATAGATGCTTATATGTTGTTCTACGCACACATAATTCTGTCAGTGCGTGCCAATGAATATATGATAGAATCGGCGCATGAAGGATAATCATGATAAGAAAACTATGGCAAAAAATTAAAAACTTCTGGCTTCGTGTTTCGACCAATCCTGACTAGCATTTTTATAATCGGGATTGTGGCTATGATATTTCTGATTTTTTCTAATGAATTAGGCCAGACTCCATTATTTTTTACTTAAGAGTCGCTTTAACCCTATAAATGATTATTCGACCGTAATCTTGCGAGTGATTTTTGTTTGTGTCTTCACATAATATCATAGACAATTGTTCTTCCTTTTATTGGTAGTAGCGGGAGAGGAAGGATTTCTTGTAGTCGGCGAAGGTGTCGTCTAGAAGGGAAGCGCGGATATTGTCTACTGTGTGGACGATAAAGTATTCATTATGAATGCTGGCGAGAACCTTGGCGGTGATTTCGTCGGTCTTGAAAAGGTGATGCAGATAGGCGCGTGTGTAATTTTTACAACATTCACAGTTGCAGTCTGGCTCGAGAGGAGAGAAATCGTGGGTATATTTAGCATTTTTGATATTAATGCGGCCATCTTTAGTGTAAAGCGAACCGTTTCTGGCCATACGGGTAGGGCCAACACAATCAAAAGTGTCGCATCCGAATTCGGCGCCGACGAACAGGTCGATTGGTTCCTGCCCCATGCCCAGAAGATGTCTCGGTTTGCTCTCCGGTAGGATACTATTTACGGTTTTTAGCATGCTATCCATGCCATCCGCCGTAAAAACACCACCAATACCGAAGCCGTCTGGATTCTTGCCGGCACAATACTCAGCCGACTCGGCACGAAGGTCATTAAACTTGCCGCCCTGAACAACAGCATATAGATACTGATGGTAGCCTTCGGGCGGGTCCTGCCGGGTCTTCTCCTCCCCAATGATTTTGCTTAAAGCGAAATCATTGGGGGCCCCTCCAGACCCGTCACCCGCCCGAAGCGTGTCGTCATTATTTCTACTATTGGTGTGTAAAGCCTCCATTAGTCTTCCGTGTTCCTCAACGCAGCGATCTAGCCAGCGGTGCGTGCGCTCCATAGCTTCTTTCATGTCTTCATAGCTTTCCGACTTAGCGAGATGATCAAACGCCATGTGGATATCGGCGCCAATTGCCCATTGGGCCTGCATAGAAGATTCCGGGGTGATTTCGAAATTTGCGCCATCAATGTGAGATTTGAACTTCACGCCATTTTCAGTAATTCTGACATTAGGAAGTGAAAAAATCTGGAAACCGCCGGAATCAGTAAACGTAGGCTTGTGCCAAGAGCAGAATTCAGCCAAGCCACCGGCTTGCTGAATCAGCTCCGTACCAGGACGAAGAATTAAATGGTAAGTATTTGCTAAAATTGCTTGCGAACCGAGCTCGTTCATTTCTTTCATGGTAAGAGCCTTGACGGTAGCGCGTGTTGCTGCTCCAACAAAAGCGGGGGTTTCGATGTCGCCATGAGCAGTGCGAATAGTGCCGACCCGAGCGAGACCGACTTTCTTTTTTATGTCGAAAAAACCCTGGGCGGGTCCCGCTGCCAAAGTTAAGTCTTCTTCGGGCGGGTCCTGCCGGGTCTTCTCCTCCCCAAAAATTTTGCTCTCGCAAAATCTTTTGGGGACCCCTCCAGACCCGTCACCCGCCCGCGCAGAATCTATGCTCAACATATCAGCATTGAATCCCCGTAGCTTAAGAAGTTATACTTCTCCTCGATGGCGTGTTCGTAGGCGGTCTTTAAGTGGTCCCAGCCAGCAAAGGCACTTGCGAGCATTAGAACAGTAGATTTGGGGGCATGGTAATTTGTCAAAAGCGCATCGACGATTTTGAACTCAAACCCTGGATAGATAAAAATATCATCTTCGCCAGAGGTTTTGCCAGTCCTGGCGTAGTATTCTAGAGTGCGCGCCACAGTGGTGCCGACGGCAATAATCCTAGGCGGCACAGTCTGGCCAGAATAGGTCTTTCGAAGGGGGTCCGGAGCCTGGCAAGGCGAGGAGTAGCGCCGGCCGCCCGTGGCGACGGGCCGGCCGGACGCGCCCCGAGAAAGACCTTTCTGGCCAAACTCTCTACTAGTTCTTGCCAACTGAATTACTTCTATCGTATCCTCAGGAATGTAAAACCATTCTGAGTGAATTTGATGATCTTCGATATTTTCGGTACGAATAGGTAGAAAAGTACCTAGACCCACATGTAGCGTGAGGTATTTGATAATCACGCCTTTTTGCTGGAGTCGGTTCAACAAATCTTCAGTCATATTTAGACTAGCCGTCGGGGCGGCGGCTGAACCCAGGTATTTCGCCCAGACTGTCTGGTAGCGCTTTTTGTCCTCCTCGGTAGCATCGCGGTGAAGATATGGTGGCAAGGGTACAGTGCCGTATTTTTCCGCAAGCTCCGCGAGCGGGATAGTAGATTCTACTTCCGCAATACCATTTCCCAAAATGTGACTAATCGTGACATCTGGAGCATCGACTGCGTCGTGTCCCATAACGTATAGATTATCGCCGTCATGGAGTTTTCCGCGATACATCACACGCTGTGGCTCATCGCCATGTTTCTCGAGGACCACGAGCTCACGCTCGCGACCATCTGGCAGGGTACAGAAGAGGCGCGATTGCATCACCCTAGTATCATTCAATACGAGGACGTCGCCAGGATTTAAAAATTCGTCTAGATTTCTATAGTACGAATCTTGAATAGCGCCAGTACTACGATCGAGCACCAAAAGACGCGTAGAGCCACGTTCCTCGGGTGGGAACTTAGCAATTCTTTCCTCTGGGAGATTATAAGTGTAATCTGAAACTAACATTAATATATTATATCATTTTTTGGTCAATTATTAAAGCCGCGTAATAGCTCAGCACCTATGCAACAAATACTTGCGTAAAAATAAGGTAGTCCCTAAACTTGTTCCTAGGAACTAACTAAAAACAATAAGAACTACCTTATAGCTATAATAGAGGCAAAGAAATAGAAAAATCAACAGAAAATACGACTCAAACTAATACCGTTTTCGCTCATTTATCACGAACCAATGTGGTATAATTTTATTAATGTTCGTATTTGCAATAGTAGCATTCATTATCATTGCGACTGGTTTCAACCAGTTTTATAAGCTGACGACGCGGACAATGAAAAACGCTTCGGCACAAACGGTTGGATTGCAACTGCTTGCCGGTATTACTTGTTTGATTTTTATACCCTTTTTTGAATTTAAATTTCCGTCTAACCCTTGGACTTACTTGTTACTTGGCATATCGTGTATCTTCTATGCTCTTAATAATCGCATCCTAGCTAGCGTACGCAAAAACCTAGAAGCGTCAGCAATTGGGATACTACAGCAGAGCTATACGGTATTAATGACTTTGGCCGGATTTATTCTTTTTAACGAGAAGATTACTTTACTTAAAGTAGCCGGCATCTTATTAATTATCGGTGGGAATATTTTAGTCTTTTGGCAACGCAAAAAGACGGAAAATTCTAAATACGTTTTATACGGCCTGTTAGCTTATGCCTGCAATGCCGCCGCAGGATTGATCGATGTAGGATACTCTGGAGAATTTAACTTACCGTTCTATACGGCTTTTCTTTATTTTGTTCCGGCGCTATTTATTGCCATCGGAGGTAAAGTT
>JAEEGL016526200.1_pt1 | contig 26902 bp, 24 predicted proteins | sample 9134231 | NCBI WGS metagenome assembly JAEEGL01 (sample SAMN16246548, study PRJNA631951) | gut metagenome | biome: gut microbiome; feature: rumen; material: fiber-attached | host: Bos | place: Iran: Karaj | collected 2018-10 | reverse complement strand
TTTTCGTATAAAAAGTTGGGACTTATTAAATAAGCGCTCTGTGCTGAAACTACGTTCAGCCACACACATCGCGCAAGCGCTCCGTGTTGGAACTGCGTTCAGCCACACGCATCGCGCAGGCGCTCTGTGCTGAAACTACGTTCAGCCACACACATCGCGCAGGCGCTCTGTGCTGAAACTACGTTCAGCCACACACATCGCGCAAGCGCTCTGTGCTGAAATTACGTTCAGCCACACACATCGCGCAAGCGCTCCGTGCTGAAATTACGTTCAGCCACACACATCGATTCGCAAAACGGTGACTGCGTCACCAGTCATTTGCTGCGCAAATGAGTTTTGCTCATCTATGTGGCGCTCCGCGCACCCGAAACATCCACTGTATAACGAAAAAAATACAAGTATTTTTTTCGTTATACAGTGGACATTTCTTGTGGCTGAACTGTTGCAAGAAAACGTTTTTTTGCTATAATGATTATAAGTGTTTTTATACGAAAAGAGGAAAATGATGGAATATAATTTTAAGACGCAGTCTGTATGCGCGATGAAGATTAAATTTGATATTAATGACGACGTGATTTCGAATATTCAGTTCCAGGGCGGTTGCAATGGAAATTTGAAAGCAATTTCAAAATTAGTGGACGGCTGGACTGTTGATGAAATCGAAGGAAAACTTTTAGGAAATACATGTGGTATGAGAGGTACATCCTGTGCGGATCAGTTGGCAAAGGCTGTTCGACAGGCGTATAACGAGACACATTAATTTTGACGTTTGATAAATATAATATATTAATGAATAAGAGGTAGGAAACATGGGAAACAACGAATATGATTGTTTAAAACTTGAGAATCAAATTTGTTTTCCTCTTTATGCTTGTGCAAAAGAAGTTGTGAGAAAGTATAAACCTTTTTTGGATGAACTTGATTTGACATATACACAGTACATTGCAATGATGGTAATGTGGGAACATAAACAGTTAAATGTAAAGGAACTGGGGAAATATTTGTACTTAGATTCCGGTACGCTGACTCCACTTCTACGAAAGTTGGAGACAAAAGGATACGTAGAGAGAAAGCGTTTTGAAAAAGATGAAAGAAATCTGATTGTTACTCTTACGAAAGAGGGAGAACAGTTAAAAGAAAAAGCAAAACTCGTGCCGGAAAAAATGGGTCAGTGCGTTGCCTTGACACAGCAGGAAGCTGGACAATTATATCAATTACTATATAAAATTCTTGGACAATAAATGAATACGAGGTAAAGCCTATGAACGGACGATCTTTTTATGAGCAGAAGCTGGCAGATGAGAATGCCGTGTACTTTGAAACAAAGCACGCGGATGGGACGGTAGATGTCAGTGGAGAATTGCAGGATGCCATTAATGCTGTTTTTAAGAAAGCAGGTTATGGTGTCCTTTTTGTGCCTTCGGGAGAATACCTGCTTTCTAAGCAGATTTTAATTCCAAAGGCTGTGCGCGTGATTGGTTATGGAAAAACCAGACCGAAATTTATTCTGCAGGACAATGCACCGGGATTTGACACACCGGATGAGACAGCTAAAGGCGGATATCGATATCTGTTTTGGTTTGTTAGCGAAATTGTGGCGGATATGGATGAAAGCCATGATGCAAATCCGGGAACTTTCTACAGTGCTGTGTCCAATGTGGATGTTTGCCTGGGAAAAGGAAATGACTATGCGGTTGCTTTTCGAACCCATTATGCGCAACATTGTTTCCTGAGTCATATAGATATTCATATCGAGTCGGGGATGGCAGGAATTTATGATGTTGGAAATGAAATAGAAGATATTGCCTTTTATGGGGGACAATATGGGATTATTTCCACGAAGTGTTCTCCGGGATGGCCGTTTGTTATGGTAGATTGTTTCTTTTCTAATCAGAAGCAGTCGGCAATCCGTTCCAGAGAAGTGGGATGGAATGTGATTCGCGTACATTGTAAGCACACATCAAACTTTATTGAAGTGGAAGAGGGATATTTTGAAAAAATATATATTGAGAAGTCTGTATTTGAGGATATGAACAGTGTATTGAACATTGCACTGGATCAAAATTCTCTGACACAGGTTAATTTGAAAGATTGTCAGTTGAAGTCTGTGGAAAATGTTGCAGAGTATAAAGACACCGGACGAAATATTGCTGTAGAGGATTATCAATGTACGGTAAAGCGTTACGTCCATGGAATTATGGCTTCGGACATTTATCCGGATAAGCAGATTCACGACCAAATTTATCGTTTTGCCGGTGAACTGAATTATGGCATTCTGGAAAGTGACATTCCGAAACTGCCGCCAATGGAGCAGTGGATTAATGTGAAAGAATATGGTGTCTGCGGAGACGGAGTGACTGATGATACGGCGCAATTGCAGGCGTTGGTAGAGCGGTATGATTGTTTGTACTTTCCACAGGGAGAGTATCTGCTGACCAATACTATTACATTGCGGGATGGCAACATTCTTGTGGGAATGAATCCGATTTCCACAAAAATATTTATAGAAGACAATACGGAAAGTTTTTCCGGTTTCGGTTCGGAAAAGCCGTTGATTAAAACTTCAAAGGGATTTAACATCATTACAGGTCTGGGAATTGATTCCGGAGCAAGAAATCCGAGAGCGTGTGGTGTTCGATGGAAAGCAACGGAATCATCTTATATGAATGATGTGAAGTTTTTCGGTGGGCATGGATACCTGGTGAAAATGACCGGTGAATTTGATATGCCTTATGACGAAGGACGTGTCCGGGATATTGATGTGAATAGAGTTTGGGACTATCAGCATCCAAGTCTGATTATAGAAGGCGGCGGTGTCTTTAAAGACGTATGGTCCGCCAGCCCGTATGCCAGTGCAGGATTACTGATTAAGGAAAATAAGGAACCGATAAAAATCTATTGCCTGTCTTTGGAACATCATGCAAGATGTGAAATTAGAATGTATAAGGCAGAAAATGTAACGATTTACGGATTCCAGAGTGAAGAGGAAAAAGCAGAAGGTGAACATGCTCAGCCGATTGAACTGATTGAGTGTAAAAATATTACCTTTGCGACAACTTATTGTTTCAGAACTGTTTTTGTGCAAAGCCCATTCGATTACTGTGTGAAGACATGGAACTGTGAGAAAATCAGATTTCTTAATGTGCATAATTACTCACAGATGAAATACACAATTAACAATTTTCTGCTAGATGTTAATAGTGGTGTGGAAGTGAGACCATGGCAGGCGGCAGTTATTGAAATTACCGGAAAGGCTGAAAAGAAAAATGCTGTTTATGCAGAAAAAATGAAAGAGCAACAGGAAACAGAAACTGAGGTAAAAGTTCCAATCATCGGAAAAATACAGGATTCTTCAAAGCAGGCTGTAAAACTGTATTCCGGATTCCGTTTTGCTGACGGAGGAAACAGTGACGGCAAAGGGAATTTTTATTTCTTGGACAGCCTGGCAAAGAAAATTTATCGGGTAGATCATGAAACGTTGGAATTATCTCTGTATTTTGAATCCCCATACAAGATTAATTCTTTGGGCTTTGATTTGAGAGATAATATTGTGGTTGTTGGAGAATATGCTATTCCGGAAGGGGCTACTCGAAGAGGAAAACTGATAACCAATGAATTGCCACCGGATTCCGACGGAACATCCTATGGATATTGGTATAATCCACAGGCGCAGATTGTAGTCTTTACCATTAAAGGAAATAAAAAAATAGAGAAATTACATAAAATTAATATAGGCGATATCGAACCGGAACGAGTGTTGATTCCGGGAAACCGCTGGCGAGATGGAAGTGACTTTGCTGAGGTTGTACAGTACAATCCGCAGAAAGCCTATTTGGCGCCGGATGGTGTTACGATTATTCCGTGCTATTACGACCTGATTCGTGCAACTAATTTGTCACGTTCAAGACCGGGAAGAAAATTGTATTCCGTAGATGAAATGTATAAGAGAGTTTTCCGCTGTGATGTGCGACAGGACGGATTATTGGAAAAACCGGAAGTACTCATTAATGAGGGAGATTATAGAGTAAAGAAGTTTAATGAAAAAATCTATGTAGGAGATGATCAGATTAAAGTATATGATAACTCCAAGTACTTAGAGACAATTCATATTCCGGAACGACCAACCACCTTTGATTTTGGTGGCGCGAAAAAAGATATTCTTTTTGTGACGACGGCACATTCCCTATATATGGTGAAAATGTGACTAGATAAAAAGTTTTAAGAGGAGAAAAAACAATGAGAAAATGGTTAGTGCTTTTTACAAGCGTGGTGATGGTGGTTTCGCTGTCAGCCTGCGGTGGAAAGAAAAGTGAGAAGAAGAGTGATGGGAAAGAAACTGTAACAAACAGTGCATCAACGAATACGGGAAAACTGGAATATATCTCTGATGGAGATGCAGTGACAGATGCAGAAGTTTTCGGGGAAAATACTTACGTATTTTCAACAGAGGATGACATCAAGGATGTTCAGAAGCAGGTGGATGAGATTTATCAGAAGCAGGAAACAAATCAGTTTGGTGATGAACGTTATTCAATTATGTTCCTGCCGGGAGAATATGATAAGTCACTTAAAGTCAATGTAGGATATTATACACAGGTTTCCGGGTTGGGTGTTATGCCGACAGAAACCAATATTCGTGGACTTTGGGTAAATGCAGATTGGATGTGGCACAACGCTACATGTAACTTCTGGCGCGGTGCGGAAAACTTCACAATTGACGGATATTGTATGTGGGCAAACTCACAGGCAGTATCTCTTAGAAGATTGAACTCACACAGTGGTGCGGTTCTCAGTGACGGAGAAGGATGGTCATCAGGGGGATTTATTGCAGACTCTAAGTTTGAAGGGATGGTTTCATCCGGTTCCCAACAGCAGTACTTATTCAGAAACGATGAATGGGATTACTTTGAAAATGGTGTATGGAACATGGTATTTACCGGAATTAACATCAACAAAATTCCAATGGGCGTTTGGCCATATGCTCCATATACAAGAATTGAAAATACGCCTTTGATTCAGGAAAAACCATATCTTTGCTTTGACGGAGAACACGGATACGGTGTTGTTGTTCCGGAAAGCAGAACAGATTGTCAGGGCGTTTCCTGGGCAGAAGGAGTGAATGGTAAGTTCTACAGCTTAAATACCTTCTACATTGCAGATCCGAAGAAGGATACAGCAGACACAATTAATGAGGCAATTAAAGACGGAAAGAATCTGTTGTTAACACCGGGTATTTATTCCTTAGATAAAGGAATTCAGGTAACGAATCCGGATACAATTATTTACGGTATGGGTCTGGCTACATTAGAAGCTGCTGAAGGCAATGCATGTATGAAGGTGGCTGATGTGGACGGCGTGAAAGTCTGCGGATTATTATTTGATGCAGGAGAAAAAGAATCAGAAACCTTGTTGGAAATCGGTGAAGCAGAATCTTCAGAAGATCATTCAGCAAATCCAAGCGTATACAGCGATGTTTACTTCAGAGTCGGTGGCGGAAAGTACGCAGGAAAAGTAAAGAGCTGCGTTGTGGTAAACAGCAACAATGTAATTGGCGATAACTTTTGGGTATGGAGAGCAGACCACTCCACGAATGTAGGATGGGATATGAATACAGCTCCAAACGGAATTATTATCAACGGAGACAATGTTACAATGTACGGATTGTTCGTAGAACATTTCCAGGAATATCAGACAATTTGGAACGGTAATGGCGGAAGACTTTATTTCTATCAGAGTGAAATGCCATATGATGCACCGGATCAGAAATCTTATATGAGTCATGACGGAAAGAAAAAGGGATATGCTTCCTTTAAAGTTTCCGATGATGTGACAGACTTTGAAGGATATGGCTTGGGAATCTATTGCTATAACAGAGATGCAGAAGTTGAAATCGACAGCGGCGCAGAAGTTCCGGATAAAGATGGTGTTAAAATCCATAATGTATGTACTGTTAAATTAAATGGTAAAGGAAAGATTAACCATGTTATTAACGAATCCGGCGCACCAACAGACCGTGGCGGAAACGCATGCAGAGTAATGGAATATGAAAACGGAGAAAAAGAAAATAATTAATGAGAGGTGGAATGATGGTATTACAGGATGTTTATACATTAACCAACGGAGTGAAAATTCCGAAAATCGGATTGGGAACCTGGCAGATTCCGGATGGAGAAGATGCCTACAATTCAGTAACATATGCATTAAGAAACGGCTATCGTCATATCGATACCGCAGCAGCCTACGGCAATGAAAAAAGTGTCGGACAGGCAATTAAAGATTCCGGAATTCCGAGAGAAGAAATTTTTGTTACAACAAAACTTCCGGCTGAATGCAAAGGGTATGATGTGGCAAAGGAATGCTTCGAGAAGTCTTTATCGGACTTAGGATTGGATTATATCGATTTGTATTTAATCCACGCCCCATGGCCATGGGATAAAATCGGAATGGATTGTACAGAAGGCAATGTTGAAAGCTGGAAAGCAATTGAAGAAATATACAAAAGCGGAAAGGCCAGAGCAATCGGTGTTTCAAACTTTGAACCCAAACATATTCAGCCATTGCTTGATCAGTGTGAAATTGTACCGATGTGCAACCAGATTAATTTCCATATCGGTTTGAGACAGGAAGAAATTGTCGATTTCTGTAAGCCGAAAAACATTCAGATTATTGCCTATTCGCCATTGGCAACCGGCGGATTGGTAGAAGATGAATATGTTAAGAAAATTGCTGAAAAATATGAGGCAACAATTCCACAGATTTGTGTACGTTATTGTATTCAGAAAGGCAATGTTGTAATTCCAAAGTCCACCAAGGAAGAACGAATTATTTCTAACGTTCAGGTTGATTTTGAAATTAGTGATGAAGACATGGCATATTTAGATTTGAAATAAAGAAGAAAGAGGAAGGCTCAGTTTATTCTGAATCTTCCTCTTTCTTTTATATGGTCCAACCACCGTCAACAGAAATAATCTGACCGGTGAGATAGGTTCCGGAACCAATCAGTGCAAGAGCGGCGTCCGCAACATCCCGGGGGGTGCCGATTCGCCCGGCAGGAATCTCTTCTGCAATCTCCTGCAAATCTTCCGCAGAAAGGTGGGCATTCATTGGGGTATCAATAATGCCACAGGCTAAAGCGTTCACCTGAACGTTGGATGGGGCAAGCTCCTTTGCCAAAGCTTTTGTAAACGTATTGATTGCGCCTTTGGTAGCAGAATAAGCAACTTCGTAAGAAGCACCGTTTGTTCCCCAGACAGAAGAAATATTTAAAACTTTTCCCTTATGCTTCAAAAGAAAGTCCGGAATAACTTCTTTGGTGAGAGCAATAGCGGAAGTAACGTTGGTGTTCCACAAACGCTCCCAATCCGTCACCGTTAAATCCTGTAATAATCCCACAACAGAAATCCCGGCATTGTTAATAAGAATATCAATGGTATGTCCCAAAGAATGAATTTCTTCTATTAAAAGATGAGCGTTTTGAAACTTTGACAAGTCATAACACAAATGAGTATAGTTTGAGCTCACAGAAGATAATTCTTCGCCGATTTCGGGGTTTTTATGACTGATGCCAATAACATAATAGTTCTCCTTCAAAAATCGCTCCGCAAGAGCCTTCCCAATCCCGCCGGATACTCCGGTAATCAATACTGTCTGCATAACGGTTTTCCTTTCAATCGTTGATTTTATCATAGTTTGAACTACTAATAAGATAACACAGAAAAGCAGTTTTTATCAATGCTAATAAAAAAGTGAAATATGTGTGAATTTTGAAAAAACTGTTGACATAACAAACAGGCGTGCTATAATGTAACATAATTGTAACATTTTTAAATGGATAAATACGGAGGTTTATTTATGAGACACATTTACGCGCACAGGATTGCTAGCGGCGTAGTGATTACAAGTTTATTAGTGACCAGCAGTATGACATCCTTTGCCAAGGAGCTGGAAACAGAAATTCCTAGTGTTGGTTCAGCAGTATTGATTGATGAGTATCTTGAAAATAACGGAACAGAAGATGATTTAGTTTCTATTCTTCCTGCAGAGCAGACTTACGTTGCTAAGAAGGAAGGCGAAGAAAACGAAAATGAAAATAAAACAAAAGAAGACAGTTTGTTTAATGACATTGCAATCACATCCGTTGCAGGTGGTGACGAAGATTACGTTAACGTAAGAAAGAAACCAAGTGCAAATGCAAAGAGAGTTGGAAAGATTTTCAATAATTGTGGTGCAACAATTAAAGAAACAACTTCTGATGGTTGGTATAAGGTTGTATCCGGAAACTGTGTAGGATACATCAAAGCAGAATTCTTCGTTACAGGTAGTGAAGCAAAAGCGATTGCTTTAGATAACGGATATGTTATCGCTGATGTTAAGGATGCATTACATGTACGTGAAAAAGCAAACAAAGATTCAGATGTTGTAACAAACGTATATGCAAATGAAAGATATACTGTAAAGAAATTCGATAGCACCGGACAGTGGATTAAGATTAAAATCGAAGACGGTGTAAGTGGATGGATTTCAGCAGATTACGCTGATGTTTCTGTAAGCATGGAAACTGCCATGACAAATAAGGAAATCAAAGAAGAACAGCGTAGAATCAGAGAAGCAGAAGAAGCTGCAAGAAGAGCTGCTGAAGAAGCTAGAGCGGCAGAAGAAGCTGAAAGACAGGCTGCATTAGAAGAACAGAATAATAGTAATGATGATGACGATTATTCTAATGATAACAGCAATAACAATACATCAAACAATACAAACAACAACACCTCAAATAATGGTGGTGGAAACAGAAACAATAACAATAACAATAACAATAATAATTCAAACGGTTCCGGTGGTGGTTCGACATCTACAAACTATGGAGATAATGGATCAGGCGGAGCATCTGATGTAGTAGCTTATGCAAAACAGTTCCTAGGAAATCCATATGTATATGGTGGATCCAGCTTAACAAGCGGAACTGACTGTTCAGGATTCGTAATGTCAATTTACGCACACTTCGGATATTCACTCAATAGAGTATCGGCTGAACAGGCAAAGAACGGTAGATCCGTATCCTTAAGTGAATTACAGCCGGGTGACTTGTTATTCTACAACTACAGTGGTTCAAGAATCAGTCACGTAGCAATGTACATCGGTGGAGGACAGATTATTCACGCTTCTACTGAAGAAACGGGTATTATCATCAGTGGTATGGGATCGCCTTGTTGTGCTAGAAGAATTGTTGGTTAATACAAAATGATTTTTAGAAGACCTTTCGCATTAGGCGGAAGGTCTTTTTTTGAAAAGAAAGGCAGGATGTGAGGTGGTTGATAATCCAACGGCAGGAGTGGATCGCTCAGATGATTATACATACCAGGGAGAGTATACTTATAAGGTGAAGGGAAAAGAATACAAGTATTTTCCGAGTGACTAGTATGGTACGGAAGCAGGAGTTCCTGATGAGGTCGCCGTAGTGTATAATATTCAGGAACCGTCCAAAGTTTATCACGGAAGTATCAAGGACTATATTTTCCCGCTGATTGTAGGATTTACTCTGATGTTGTTTTTTATTCTGCTGACATATAATGTGATTGTCAATGGATTGCCAAAAGGTTGATAAATAAAGGGGATGTTTAATAAAAATATTTTTATGAAGACGTTAAAAAATTGTCAAGGTTTATTATTCATATTGCACAAGTTTATGACATCTTAACAAAACGTTCGTTCTTTACAAAAATCGACAGCGATTTACATAAAAAGCGTATAAAAAAAGTGAATAATGTTAATAACTCGGTTAATAACCCATTTTTCAAGGGTAAAACAGCGATTTTTAATGTTAATAACTTGAAATGTGTATATTTATGTAAAAGCAGAACAGAATGGTGAGAATTGTGCAGATTGAACAATAAACGTTGAAAAATAGGTTTTTATACAGATGTCGGGAGCGGAAATCCCCTACTCCGAACAATGTCCGGAGCTTTTTGCCCCAAACAACGTCCAGAGCTTTTTGCTCCGAACAACGTCCAGAGCTACAACTCGAAAATGCTGACGCATTTTCTCGTTGTGGCGTACTCGCCAAAAAAATCTTCGTCTCCATCGGTTTTTATGCCAGCATAAAAAGCCTCTGGAAGACGAAGATTTTTTTGGCTCTGGACGTTTGCAAATAAAAACGTTACAGGTGTTTTTCTTTGTTGGAAACCTTTCTGATATGTGGTATAATTGAGGTACCAAATAAAGAAAGGAAGTGGCGACATGAAGATTAGAATATTTGGAAAGAACATTAAGGTTACTGAAGGAATTAAGGCTGATATCGAGAAGAAGTTAGGCAAGTTGGATAAGTATTTAGCCGAAGACGCACCAGTGGATGTTACACTTAGTGTGGACAAGGATGATCAGAAAGTGGAGGTTACGATTCCTGTAAAAGGAAATATTATTAGAGCAGAAGAAGTTAGTGATGATATGTATGCTACAATCGATATGGTTGAGGAAACTATTGAAAGACAGATTGTAAAATATAAAAAGAAAATTATAGACAAGAAGAAAGCAGCAAGAGAAAGTTTCCAATCAGAATTTTTCGATGCAGAGTTTGCATATGATGATGAAGAAGATGATGAAGTAAAAATTGTCAAGACAAAAAGGTTTGGTATTAAACCAATGTTTGCTGAAGAAGCATGTGTTGAGATGGATTTAATAGGACATAATTTCTTCGTTTTCTTGAATGCAGAAACTAATGAAGTAAATGTAGTATATAAGAGAAAAAATGGAGCATACGGTTTGATTGAACCTGAACTTGATTAATTTTTGATTATATAGATAAAACCCCGGAGGATGAACCTTCGGGGTTTTTTATGCCCGCGCTCTACAGCGCGTTCCGCTTCGCGCGCTAACCCGCGCCCTACAGCTCAAATTCGCTTCGCGCGCTAACCCGCGCCCTACAGCGCGTTCCACACACCGCGCCTTACAGCTCAAATTCGCTTCGCTTCTTTTCGCTGTGTGGACGGAATCGTCCACACACTCCTGAACCAAAGAGGCCCCAACTTTGCTTGCAAGCAGACAAGTTGGGGCCTCTTTGGTTCAGGAGGTATGGCGCTAGCCGCGTTAACAAAACTTTAACAAAAGTTTTCGGGTCAGATTGTTGAACATTGCGGGCGAAAATGGTATTATAGTTCAGGTGTATGAAAAATGCACAAATACATAATTAGGAGATTACCGATGGGTATTGTTAGCAAAATTGTTGGCTCTCACAGTGAGAGAGAATTAAAAAGACATAAAGGAACTATTGAAAAGATTTTAAGTCTGAAACCGGAAATGGAAAAACTTTCCGATGAAGGAATGAAGGCTAAAACACAGGAGTTTAAAGATCGTTTAGCTGCAGGTGAAACTTTAGATGATATTTTACCGGAAGCTTTTGCATTGGTACGTGAAGCAACACGTCGTATTCTTGGAACAGAACATTATCCTTGTCAGTTACAGGGTGGTATCATTTTACATGAAGGTCGTATTGCTGAAATGAAGACCGGTGAAGGTAAGACACAGACTTGTTTGCTTCCTGCATACTTGAATGCGTTGGAAGGAAAAGGTGTTCATATCGTTACAGTAAACGAATATCTTGCTAGTCGAGATGCTGAATGGATGGGACAGGTTCACAGAGCATTAGGTCTTACAGTAGCATGTGTTTTATCTGACATGGAACATGAAGCTAAAAAAGCAGCATATGAGTGTGATATCACATATATTACAAACAATGAATTAGGTTTTGATTACTTAAGAGATAACATGGTTGTTTACAAAGAACAGCTTGTACAGAGAGGACTTCATTACTGTATCATCGACGAAGTCGATTCCGTTTTAATTGACGAAGCGAGAACACCGTTGATTATTTCAGGACAGAGTGGAAAGTCTACAAAGTTATATGAAATGTGCGATATCCTTGCAAGACAGATGGAAAGAGGAACAGCAAATCCTGAGTTGAGCAAAATGGATGCTATTATGGGAGTTGACATTGAAGAAGATGGAGATTTCCTTGTAAATGAAAAAGATAAGATTGTTACTTTGACAGCAGATGGTATTGCAAAGGTTGAAAAGTTCTTCAACATTGATAACTACGCAGATGCAGAAAACCTGGAATTACAGCATAACGTTATCTTGGCTCTTCGTGCACATAACTTAATGCACAAGGATCAGGACTATGTTGTAAAGGATGATGAAGTGTTAATCGTTGATGAATTTACCGGACGTATTATGCCGGGACGTCGTTATTCTGACGGATTGCATCAGGCGATTGAAGCAAAAGAACATGTAAAGGTTAAGAGAGAAAGTAAGACTTTAGCGACTGTTACATTCCAGAACTTCTTTAACAAGTATGAAAAGAAGGCAGGGATGACAGGTACAGCGCTTACAGAAGAAAAAGAATTCAGAGATATTTACAGCATGGACGTTGTTGAAATTCCAACAAACAAGCCAATCGCCAGAGTAGATTTGGATGATGCAATGTTCAAGACAAGAAAAGAAAAACTCCATGCCGTTATTGAAGAAATTGTAAAAGCATATAAGAAGGGACAGCCGGTATTGGTTGGTACAATTAACATCGATGCATCAGAAGAAATCAGTGCATTGTTGAAGAAGGAAGGCGTTCCTCATAAAGTATTGAATGCGAAATTCCATGAACAGGAAGCTGAAATCGTAGCAGAAGCAGGACGTCATGGTGCTGTTACTATCGCTACAAATATGGCTGGTCGTGGTACTGATATTAAGCTTGATGATGATGCAAGAGCAGCCGGTGGTTTAAAGATTATTGGTACAGAAAGACACGAATCTCGTCGAATTGACAATCAGCTTCGTGGACGTTCAGGTCGTCAGGGTGATGTGGGTGAATCTAAATTCTACATCTCATTGGAAGATGACATTATGAGATTGTTCGCTTCAGAAAAACTGATGGCAGTGTTTAATGCATTGGGAGTTCCTGAAAATGAGGAAATTCATCACAAGGCATTATCAAATACAATTGAAAGAGCACAGAAGAAGATTGAAGGAAATAACTTCGGTATTCGTAAGAACCTGATGGAATACGATAAAGTAAATAATGACCAGAGAGAAATTATTTACGCTGAAAGAGCTCGTGTTTTAGATGGTGAAAATATGAGAGATGCCATTATCAAGATGGTTAATGAAATCATTGAATCACAGGTTGATATGTTCTTAAGAGATGATGCTCATCCGGAAGAATGGGATTTGCCGGGATTGAATCAGTCCTTATTTGAAGTAATTCCATTACATCTTGGAATGCACGAAAGTGAAATTCGTGAAATGTCCAAAGCAGAACTTGTTCAGCTGTTAAAGGAAAAAGCAGTACAGCTCTACGAAGAAAAAGAAAGTGAATTCCCGGAACCGGAACAGATTCGTGAATTGGAACGAATCGTTCTTCTGAGAGTGATTGATAGAAAGTGGATGGATCACTTGGATGATATGGAACAGTTGAAGCAGGGAATCGGCTTAATGGCTTATGGTCAGAAAGATCCGGCAGTTGAATATAAGATTCAGGGCTTTGAAATGTTCGATAACATGATTTATAACATTCGTCTGGATACTGTAAAGACTTTATATCATGTAAAGGTTGAACAGAAGGTTGAAAGAGAAGAAGTGGCTAAGGTTACCGGAACAAACAAAGACGGCGACAGCGGAGTGAAGAAACCAAAGACACGCGATAATGAAAAGGTTTATCCAAACGATCCTTGTCCATGTGGAAGCGGTAAGAAATATAAAAACTGCTGTGGAAGACTGAACGGATAAATTGATGAATGAATTAATAAGAAGGAGTTGTTTGACAACTCCTTTTCTTATGTTATAAACTTATGTCTGAACAAAATAGTATGAAGAGTACTAATAATAGAAGAAACAACTTTTGGAGGTATGGTTTTGGTTGAATTAGAACAATACAAAATTCAATGGGGAAGCTATAAAGAGCGACTGGAAGAATTGAAGGAAGCTTTTGAAATAGAAAAGACCAAAGAACGCATCGATGAAATTGAAGCGGATATGGAGTCGGAAGGTTTTTGGGATGATGTGGAAGGGTCCCAAAAGAAAATGAAAGAGTTAAAGGGACTGAAATCCAACATGGAAATCATTGACAACCTTGCAAGTCAGTATGAAGACCTGGGAGTTCTGATTGAAATGGGTGTTGAAGCAGGAGACCCGGATATGGTAGAAGAAGTGGAACAGGAACTGAATGATTTCACAGAAAGCTTTGAACGGGTGAAGATTGAGACCCTGTTGTCCGGTGAATACGATAAGTGCAATGCAGTTGTCAAAATCAATGCCGGTGCCGGTGGAACAGAATCCTGTGATTGGAGCAGCATGTTATATAGAATGTATTGCAGATGGGCAGACTCTAAAGGATTTAAAACGGAGGTTCTGGACTTTTTGGATGGTGACGAAGCGGGGATTAAATCCATTACTTTTCAGGTCAATGGAGAAAATGCTTACGGATACTTAAAAGCTGAAAAAGGAGTACATCGTTTGGTACGTATTTCTCCTTTTAATGCGGCGGGAAAACGACAGACTTCTTTTTCTTCCGTAGATGTTATGCCGGATATTGAAGAAGATATTGAAATTGAAATCAAGGATGATGAAATCCGTATCGATACCTATCGTTCCAGTGGAGCCGGTGGACAGCATGTAAATAAGACATCCTCTGCGATTCGAATTACACATCTTCCGACAGGAATTGTTGTACAGTGTCAGAATGAACGTTCGCAGTTGCAGAATAAAGACAGAGCCATGAAGATGTTGAAGGCAAAGTTGTATCTGCTGAAGAAACAGGAAGAAGAGGAAAAGCGTTCCGGTATTCGTGGCGAAGTGAAAGAAATCGGTTGGGGAAATCAAATTCGGTCTTATGTAATGCAGCCGTACACCATGGTGAAGGACCACCGAACCAATGAAGAAGTGGCAGACGTGGGAAAAGTGATGGATGGATATCTTGATCCGTTTATTAATGCATATTTGAAATGGATTAACGCAAAATAAGAACAATCCCGTTAGTCATTTGGCTAAATATGTTTGGTTTTCGGGAGAACTGTTATGCATAATGGCGAAATACAATAAAATTTGTTGATTATTGCAAATAAGCGTGATAAACTAAAAAGCACGGTATAAATCAAAAAAGACAAGAGAGGGAAAACCATGATTAAAGTAGCAATTTTGGGATACGGAACAGTTGGTTCCGGAGTATTTGAAATACTGAAACAGAACAGTGAAGTAATTACAGGAAAGTCAGGTCAGGAAGTTGATATTAAGTATGTTCTTGATTTGAGAGATTTTCCGGGGGATCCTTGTGAAAGTGTGTTAGTACATGATTACAATGTGATCTTAAATGATCCTGAAGTTGAGATTGTAATAGAAGTAATGGGTGGCTTAAAGCCGGCTTACGATTTTGTAAAAGCTGCTTTAGAAGCAGGAAAGAGTGTTTGTACTTCAAACAAAGAGTTGGTTGCAAAGTATGGTGCTGAATTAATTTCCATCGCACATAAAAACAACAGAAACTTCTTATTTGAAGCGGCAGTAGGTGGCGGAATTCCAATTATTCGTCCGTTGAATATGCATATTACTGCAGATAAGATTCAGGAAATTACAGGAATTCTGAATGGAACTACAAACTACATTTTGACAAAGATGGACAAAGAAGGTGCAGATTTCGAAAGCGTTTTGAAGCAGGCACAGGATTTGGGTTATGCTGAAAGAAATCCGGAAGCAGACGTAGAAGGATTTGACGCTGTAAGAAAGATTGCAATTCTTGCATCATTGGCTTACGGAAAAACAGTAGATTTTGAAGAAATTTATACAGAAGGAATCACAAAGATTTCAGCTGAAGATTTTAAATATGCAAAGAAGATGGGAAGATCCATTAAACTTCTTGCAAAGTGTAAAAATGAAGAAGGAGAAATTGTAGCTTCTGTTTCTCCAAGATTATTGGCAGAAGATCATCCGTTATTCCACGTAAGTGACGTTGTAAACGGAATTCTTGTACGTGGTAACATGGTAGGCGATTTGGTATTTATCGGTAGCGGTGCAGGAAGCCTTCCTACAGCCAGTGCCGTTGTATCAGACGTGGTTGATTGTGTAAGACATTTGAACATTTCCACAACAGTGATTTGGGATGCTGAAAAATTGGCTTTAGAAGATTTCTCAAACTCTAAGAAAGCATTCTTCGTTAGAACAACTGCTTCCAAAGAAGAAGTAGAAAAAGCATTTGGCGAAGTAACATATATTGATGCAGACGTAGCAGGAGAAGTGGGCTTTGTAACTTCAAAACTTACAGAAACAAAGTTTGCTGAAAATGCAGAAAAGTTAGGAAATATTATTTCCAGAATTAGAGTAGAAGCATAATTCTAATAATAAGAGGTTAAGGAGTTATTTGGAGGAAATCATGGGAGAAACAAAGGTTGTAAAATTTGGTGGAAGCTCATTAGCAGACGCAAAACAGTTTAAGAAGGTAGCAGATATTATTTTGGCAGAAGACAGCAGAAGATTTGTTGTTGCCTCTGCACCGGGTAAACGTTATGTAGAGGATATTAAAGTAACAGATATGCTTTATGCATGTTATGAAAAAGCATCTGAAGGATTAAGCTTTGAAACAGAGTTTAATGCAATTAAAGAACGTTATAATGGAATTATTGCAGACTTGGGAATCAAGGATTTCACATTAGATGATGAATTCGAAATTATCCAGGGAGCATTTACACACATGGCTGGTAGAGATTATGCTGCAAGCCGTGGAGAATACTTAAACAGTAAGGTATTGGCAAAGTATCTTGGATTTGATTTCATTGATGCTGCTAAATATATTTTCTTTGATGATTCCGGAAAATTTGACTGGGAAAAGACAAAGGAAAAATTAGTACCGAAGCTTGATAAAACAAACAAGGCAGTTATTCCGGGATTTTACGGTTCTATGCCAAACGGAACAATTAAAACATTCTCAAGAGGTGGTTCTGACGTAACAGGTTCCATCGTAGCGAGAGCATGTAATGCAAAGATTTACGAAAACTGGACAGATGTTAGTGGAATCTTTATCTGTGATCCAAGAATCGTTGTGAATCCGGAACCAATCAGCACATTAACTTATGCGGAACTCCGTGAGTTGGCTTACATGGGATTCAATGTGCTTCATGAAGATGCAGTGTTCCCTGTTCGTGCAGCAGGAATTCCTATTAATATTAAGAATACAAACTGTCCACAGGATCGCGGAACATTTATTGTTTCTGAAACAGCAGAACCATGTGAACATATTATTACAGGTATTGCCGGAAAGAAGGGAATGTCTGTAATCAACATTGAAAAAGATAAGATGAACAGCGAAATCGGATTTGGTAGAAATGTTCTTCGTGCTTTGGAAAAGAGCAATGTAAGTTTTGAACATATGCCATCCGGTGTTGATACGATGAGTGTCGTAGTTCAGACAGATAACTTTACAGGAAAAGAAACAGCTATTCTTGATGAAATCCGTGGAAGAGTTCATCCGGATCAGTTATACATTGAAAGCAATCTTGCATTAATCGCCGTTGTAGGACGTGGAATGAAGAGTGCAAGAGGGACTGCTGCAATTCTGTTTACAGCATTAGCAGATTCTCGCGTCAATGTTAAGATGATTGACCAGGGTTCTTCAGAATTAAACATCATCATTGGTGTTGCTGAAGAAGACTTCGAAATTGCTATGAGAGCAATTTATGATGCATTTATTAAAATTAAGAAATAATTGAATACTTCGGGGCGGGGCGAAATTCCCCACCGGCTGTGTTTGCATTTGCATAAGTCAGCGAGCCGTAAGGCATGATATGGTGAGATTCCATAACCGACAGTATAGTCTGGATGAGAGAAGAAGTTTTTAGAAAGATTTTCTGAAAATAGATTGTTTTGCCCCGGAGGAATCCGGGGCTTTTGTTATCTTTGAGAGGTAGATTCATGAATGAATTTGATTATATGCGCAGAGCCATTGAACTGGCTAAAAAAGGAGAAGGATTTACCAATCCAAATCCAATGGTAGGCGCCGTGATTGTAAAGGACAACAGAATTATCGGAGAAGGGTACCATGAACGATGCGGAGAACTTCATGCAGAACGAAATGCTATTGCAAATCTGACTGAGTCTGCAGAAGGGGCAACCATCTATGTGACCTTGGAGCCATGTTGTCATTATGGGAAAACACCACCATGTACTGAAGCGATTATGGAACAGAAAATTGCGAAAGTTGTTATTGGTTCCAGAGATCCGAATCCGATGGTGTCAGGAAAAGGCGCGGCAATTCTGCGACAGGCTGGAATTGAAGTGGTGGAAGATTTTCTGAGAGAAGAATGTGATAAGTTGAACGATGTATTCTTTCATTACATTACAACGAAAACTCCGTATGTGGTAATGAAATATGCCATGACGGCGGATGGAAAGATTGCAACGAAAACCGGAGCATCCAAATGGATTACCGGGGAAGCTGCAAGAGCTGAGGTGCAAAGAATGCGCCATCGCTATATGGGAATTATGGTTGGAATTCAAACGGTTTTGGCGGATGATCCAATGTTAAATACGAGAGTGGATGGATTGAAAAGTCCGGTGCGTATTATTTGTGACAGTCATCTGAGAATTCCGGTGGACTGCCAGATTGCAAAAACAGCAAAGGAATATCAGACCATTGTTGCCTACTCGGATGGAACGGAAGAGAAGAAACAGAAACTGGAAGAACTTGGCATTTCTCTGATACAGTGTCCGCAGGAAAACGGTGGGATTGATTTGAAATATTTAATGCAGGAAATCGGGAAAAAGGGCATCGACAGTATTTTGCTGGAAGGTGGCGGAACCTTGAATGACAGTGCGTTGAAAACCGGCATTGTAAACCGGCTGATGGTCTTTGTTGCACCGAAGATTTTCGGCGGTGAAAAGAGTCTTACACCGGTTCGCGGAGTTGGTGTTGATATACCGGATGAATGTGTGAAATTAAAATTGATAAACGTGCAGCAGATTGAAGAAGATTTGTTGTTGGAATATGAAACGAGGTGAAGGTATGTTTACGGGAATTATTGAAGAATTAGGAACGATTAAAAGTATCACTATCCAGGGAACCTCGGGACAGATTGCCATTGAAGCAGAAGAAGTTTTAAAGGGGACAAAAATCGGTGACAGTATTGCCGTCAATGGAATTTGTCTGACGGTGACTTCTTTGCAGGCAAAAGGCTTTACGGCAGACATTATGGCGGAGACAGTTCGCCGAAGCAGCTTGGGAAGAGCAAACAAAGGAGACCGGGTGAATCTGGAACGTGCAATGGCGGCAGACGGAAGATTTGGCGGTCACATTGTTTCCGGTCATATTGATGGAACAGGAAAAATAGTTTCTTATAAAAAAGAAGAAAATGCCATTTGGGTAGAAATTGAAACCAAAGAAAGCATTTTGCGACTGATTATGGAAAAAGGTTCAATTTGCATTGACGGAATCAGCCTAACGGTAGCCGAAGTGGGAACGAACAGTTTTAAAGTATCTGTCATCCCTCATACCGGCGAAATGACCACCTTGCTGAAAAAGAAACAGGGAGACCTGGTAAACCTGGAAAATGATGTTATTGGAAAATATGTAGAGAGACTGCTTGGATTTGAATCCAAAGAGGAAGAAAAGTCCGGCGGCATTACAATGGAATTTTTGAAAGAATATGGAATATAGAGAGGAGAGGGACAATGAGCGAACAATATAATACGATTGAAGAAGCTTTGGAAGACTTAAGAAACGGTAAGATTATTCTGGTAACCGACGACCCGGACAGAGAAAATGAAGGGGATATGATTTGTGCGGCGGAATTTGCCACACAGGAAAATATTAACTTTATGGCATGCTATGCCAAGGGACTTATTTGTACTCCGATGAGCGCTGAACTGGCTGGGAAACTTGGATTACCACAGATGGTTTCAGAAAATACAGATAATCATTCCACAGCATTTACCGTATCGATTGACCATGTGGATACTACAACAGGTATTTCTGCGGCAGAACGTTCTTATACGATTATGAAGTGTGTGGAAGAAGGAACAAAGCCTCAGGATCTTAGAAGACCGGGACATGTATTTCCACTGGTTTCCAGAAAAGGCGGTGTTCTGGTACGAAACGGTCATACTGAAGCAACAGTTGACCTGATGCGACTGGCCGGCTTGAAGGAATGCGGTATTTGTTGCGAAATCATGGAAGATGACGGAACAATGATGCGTACTCCGAACTTATGGAAGTTGGCAAAGAAACACAATCTGAAATTTATTACCATCAAGGAATTGCAGGATTACTGTCGTGTACATGAAAAACACGTAGTGCAGGAAGCCAATGCAAAGATGCCGACAAAGTACGGTGATTTCCAAATTTACGGATATGTCAATGATATTACAGGAGAACATCATGTGGCATTGGTAAAAGGAGAAATCGGAGATGGCGAAGATGTACTTTGCCGTGTTCATTCCGAATGCCTTACCGGTGATGCCTTTGGTTCCCAAAGATGTGATTGTGGCGAACAGCTTCAGAGTGCAATGCGTCAGGTTGAAGCAGAAGGCAGAGGAATTGTTCTTTACATGCGACAGGAAGGAAGAGGTATTGGCTTAATTAATAAGCTGAAAGCATATGTGCTTCAGGAACAGGGATTGGATACCGTAGATGCTAATCTGGAACTGGGATTTGATGCGGACTTAAGAGAATATTGGGTTGGTGCACAGATTCTTTCGGATTTAGGTGTGAAATCTTTAAGACTTTTAACAAACAATCCGGAAAAGGTTTACGGATTGGAAGGATTTGGATTGGAAATCAAAGAACGAGTTCCGATCGAAATTGATCCACAGGAATATGACTTCAAATATATGAAAACCAAGCAGGAAAGAATGGGACATATATTTAATAAAATAAAATTATAAAACATAGGAGGAATTATCATGAAGAATATTAATTTAGTAGAAGGAAAAGTTGTAGCAAAAGAAGGAATGAAGGTAGGAATTGTAGCTGCCCGATTTAACGAAATTATTGTAAATAAATTATTAGGCGGAGCTGTAGACGGACTTGTACGTCATGGCGTGGAAGAAGAAAACATTACTGCAGCATGGGTACCGGGAGCATTTGAAATCCCAACAGTTGCATCTAAGATGGCGCAGTCCGGAAAGTACGATGCAGTAATCTGTGTCGGCGCAGTAATCCGTGGAGATACAACACATTATGATTATGTATGTAATGAGGTATCCAAAGGTGTAGCTCAGGTTGGATTAAACACAGGTGTTCCTGTATTGTTTGGTGTGATCACAACAGAAAATATCGAACAGGCAATTGCTCGTGCAGGAAGCAAGGCCGGAAACAAAGGTTATGACTGCGCATTATCAGCAATTGAAATGGTGAATTTAATTGAACAGCTCTAAGACAAAACCAACGCTGGTATTCGATTATGATGGAACCCTTCATAATACGATGAAGATTTATGAGGATGCATTTCGGAAATGTTATCAATGGTTAGTGGAAGAAGGATATGTTCAGCAGGAAGAAATTTCCACTGAACGTATTTCCCGCTGGCTTGGAATGAACAGTATTGAAATGTGGAATTCTTTTCAACCGGATTTGGACGAGGAAGTGAAGGGAATTGCCAGCAACAAAATCGGTGAAGAAATGTTAAAAGGGATTTCCGAAGGTAAAGCTGTTTGGTATGACGGCACAGAGGAAATGTTAGAGAGTCTCTTGACAGATGGTTACAAGATGGTTATTTTAAGTAATTGCAAGAAGGCTTATAAAGAACAGAATTGGAAGAACTTCCGGATGGAACGGTGGTTCGAGGAATTTTTTGATTGTGAAAGTTTTGGTTTTGCACCGAAGGAAGAAATTATTCAAGCAATTCAGGCAAAGTATCCGGGAACGATGATTATTATCGGAGATCGGGCAAGTGACCTGAAGGCTGCGAAACCGGTGGAAGGAAAAACAATCGGCTGCAGCTATGGATATGGAAGTGAGGAGGAGTTGGCAGACGCTGACTTGACCGCTTGCAGTGTTAAGGAAGTTGCAGAGAAAGTTCGTCTTTTAACGAAAGCATAAGAGGATAATATGATTTTTGAAACAAACAGTGAAAAAGAAACATTTGATATTGGGAAAATGTTGGGAAGTAAAGCACAGCCCGGACAGATTTTCTGCCTTAACGGAGATTTAGGTGTGGGAAAAACTGTGTTTACGAAAGGGTTCGCTGCAGGTCTGGAAATTCAGGAAGAAGTGAACAGCCCAACCTTCACCATTGTTCAGGTGTATGATGATGGAAAACTTCCGTTATATCATTTTGATGTATATCGTATCGGTGACCCGGAAGAAATGTATGAGATTGGATTTGAAGACTATTTTTACGGGGAAGGAGTCTGCCTTGTGGAATGGTCTCAACTGATTGAAGAACTGATTCCGGAAGATGCGGTTCAAATTATTATTGAAAAGAATTTGGAAAAAGGATTGGATTACAGAAAAATCACAGTGGAGGGAATATGAAGATATTAGCAATTGACAGTTCGTCTATGGTGGCAACCGTGGCAATCTGGGAAGATGATGTAATTGTTGCGGAATACACTATCAATCATAAAAAGACACATTCCCAGACATTGTTACCGATGATTGATGAAATTGTAAAGATGACAGAAACGGATATGGAAAGTATTGATGCAGTTGCCATTACCGGTGGACCGGGTTCCTATACAGGATTGCGCATTGGCAGCGCCACAGCAAAAGGAATCGGCCTGGCATTGAAGAAGCCAATCATAAATATCCCGACCATGGATGCTATGGCATACAATTTTTACTCCAGCCCGTACATCATCTGCCCGATTATGGATGCCAGAAGAAGTCAGGTATATACCGGAATTTATCGTTTTCAAGGAACAGCTATGGAAACAATCAAACCCCAGTGTATTATGCTGATTGGAGACCTAATTGCAGAATTGGACAAGATGGAACTTCCGGTTATGTTTTTGGGAGACGGTGTGGATGTAAACAAAGAAGTTATTGAGGAACAGATGAAGAATGAGCATCATTTTGCTCCGGCGTCTATGAATCGTCATCAGGCTTCAGCAGTTGCATCTTTGGCGGCGCTTTATTATGAAGAAGGAAAAACAGAAAAAGCAGAAGAACACCATCCGGATTACTTGAGAGCATCTCAGGCGGAACGGGAATTGAAGGCAAAGCAGAACAATGATTAATTATAGAAAAATGAAAGCAGAAGATGTTCCCCGGGTCGCTTCCATAGAAAAGGAAGTGTTTTCCATGCCTTGGTCAGAACAGTCCTTTCAGGACTCGCTGAACAACCGGGATACGTTATACCTGGTAGCAGAGGAAGAAGGGGAAATCTATGGATATATAGGAATGTACATTAGTTTTGAAATCGGAACAATCTCCAATGTTGTAGTTTCTCCGCATCATCGGAGAAAGGGGATTGCAAAAGAATTATTAACAAAACTGATGGACTTATCAAAAGAACGGGGCGTGGAGTCGGTTACTTTGGAAGTAAGAGAATCCAATGCACCGGCAATTGGGTTATACGAAACCGCGGGTTTTGTCAATGAAGGAGTACGGAAGAACTTTTACCAGAAGCCGACAGAACACGCAATCATTATGTGGAAATACAAAGAATAAAATGAGGTTCATATGTTAGATGTTTGTTTATTGGGCACCGGAGGGATGATGCCATTGCCAAGACGATGGCTCACCGCTTTGATGTGTCGATATAATGGAAGCAATATATTAATCGATTGTGGTGAAGGAACGCAGGTGGCAGTGAAGCAGAAAGGCTGGAATTTTAAGCCGATTGATGTAATCTGCATCACACATTACCATGCAGACCACATTAGCGGATTGCCGGGACTTTTGCTTACAATGGGCAATGCGGAACGAACAGAACCATTGACTATGATTGGGCCGAAAGGTCTGGAACGTGTGGTATCGGCATTGCGTACTATTGCGCCGGAATTGCCGTTTGAAATCCGTTTTCTGGAAATCACGGAACCACAACAGGAGTTTGAATTTGAAGAATATCGTATCAAGGCATTTCGCGTAAAGCATAATGTGGTGTGTTACGGTTATTCGATAGAAGTTGACCGCAAAGGAAAGTTTGATTTAGAGCGGGCAAAAGCACTGAACATTCCGGTACAGAATTGGAATCGTCTGCAACATGGGGAAAGTGTTGAAGTGGACGGTGTGGTTTATACACCGGATATGGTAATGGGAGAAGCCAGAAAGGGACTGAAGGTAACTTATACCACAGACACCAGACCGGTGGATCCGATTATTGAGGCAGCCAAGGATGCGGATCTCTTTATTTGTGAAGGAATGTACGGTGAGGAAGGCAAGGAAGCGAAAGCGATAGAGCATAAACATATGACATTCCGTGAAGCGGCAGAACTGGCAGCAAAGGCACAGCCAAAAGAAATGTGGTTAACCCATTATAGTCCGTCCCTGACAAAACCTTGGGAATACATGGAACAGGTAACAGAACTGTTCCCAAATGCGAAGCCGGGAAAAGACGGCATGAGCGTGGACTTGAAATTTGAAGAGGTATAGAAATGAAAGATGTGAAAATACTGGCAATTGAAAGTTCCTGTGATGAAACAGCGGCAGCAGTGGTTGTAAATGGAAGAAAAGTGTTATCCAACGTTATTTCATCTCAGATTGATTTGCATACCCTCTACGGAGGTGTAGTACCGGAAATTGCATCCAGAAAACATATTGAAAATATAAATTATGTAATAGAAGAAGCATTGCAACAGGCAGGAGTAACCCTGGATGATATCGACGCAATTGGTGTAACCTACGGACCGGGTCTGGTGGGGGCTCTTTTGGTAGGCGTCGCAGAAGCAAAAGCCATTTCCTTTGCCAAGGGAATTCCTTTGGTGGGAGTACATCATATTGAAGGTCATATCTGCGCCAATTACATTGAAAATGAAGAGTTAAAACCTCCGTTTGTATGTCTTGTGGTATCCGGAGGGCATACACACCTTGTTGTGGTGGAAGATTATGGTAAATACAGAATTTTAGGAAAAACAAGAGATGATGCAGCAGGAGAAGCATTTGATAAAGTTGCAAGAGCAATTGGACTGGGGTATCCGGGAGGACCGAAAATCGATAAGGTCTCCAAAGAAGGAAACCCTCATGCTTATGAGTTTCCACGTGCAAAGATTACGGACAGTGTCTATGATTTCAGCTTTAGCGGAATGAAATCAGCGGTATTGAATCAGTTAAACCTTGCAAAGATGAAAAATGAGCCAATCAATCAGGCCGATGTAGCAGCATCATTCCAGCAGGCGGTAGTGGATACTTTGGTAACCCGCGGAATGTCAGCGCTGAAAGAAACGGGAATGAAGAAGTTTGCTATTGCAGGAGGTGTTGCATCCAATACAGCAATTCGTGCGGCCTTTAAAGAAGCCTGCGCAAAGCAGAACATAGAGTTTTACCATCCGTCTCCGATTTTGTGCACGGATAATGCTGCAATGATTGGATCGGCAGCTTATTACGAATATATTAATGGAGTACGTCATGGCTGGGATCTGAATGCAATCCCGAATTTGAAATTAGGAGAACGCTATGAGTAAAGTGACTGCAATTGTATTGGCGGCAGGAACAGGAAGCCGCATGCAAAGTAAACAGAAGAAGCAATTTATGGAAATTAATGGGAAACCGGTTATCTGGTATTCCTTGTTTCAGTTTGAACAGAGTCCGGTGGATGAAGTGATTTTAGTGACCGGAGAAGAAGATATTGAATACTGTAAACGTGAAATTGTCGAAAAGAACGGATTTTCAAAAGTGAAAGACGTTGTGGCGGGAGGCAAAGAACGTTATCATTCTGTATACAACGGACTGCAAAGCGCGACAGGAGACATTGTCTTGATTCATGACGGGGCCCGTCCGATGATTAACCGGAAGATTATTGAAGATACAATCAGGGGTGTCGAGGAAAAGGCGGCCTGTGTTGTTGGGGTACCGGTAAAGGATACCATCAAGAAGGTTCAAGAAGGGAAAGTAGTGGATACTCCCCAAAGAGAATTGTTATGGATTACACAGACTCCTCAGGGGTTCCGAAGAGAACTGATTCATGAAGCGTATCAGCGAATGATGGAGAACGAGGATTCGCGTGTGACAGATGACGCAATGGTAGTGGAAGAATATGGGAAACATCCGGTATATTTTGTGGAAGGAGACTACAAAAATATAAAGGTGACAACCCCGGAAGATATTCAAATTGCGGAAGTGTTTTTAAGGGGAAAAACTACAGAAAAAACTTTTTGAAAAAAAGTGAAAAAAGTTGTTGACACTATGCTGATTTAGTGCTAATATAATCAAGCACGCCGCAAGCGGTGGTGCTACGGAGAGGTGTCCGAGTGGTTGATGGTGCTGGTCTTGAAAACCAGTGAGGGTCAAACCTCCGTGGGTTCGAATCCCACCTTCTCCGCTTAACATATTTTTAAACTAAATAGTTCAACTGCTTGGAGAAGTACCCAAGTGGCTGAAGGGGCTCCCCTGGAAAGGGAGTAGGTCGTTAATAGCGGCGCGAGGGTTCAAATCCCTCCTTCTCCGTTTGGTTGAAAAAAGGTTTGAAAAAACTTAAAAACTTTGATAAAAAGTTGTTGACAAGGTTTTGAAAATATGTTATTATAATCTGGCTGTCGCAAAAAAAGCGACAAAACAACTTAGAAAAAAGTTTTAAAAACTTTAAAAAAGTTGTTGACAAGGTCAAAACGATGTGATACAATCGTATGGCTGTCGCAAATAAGACAACAGCAAAGAACATTGATAATTGAACAGCAACCATCCCTGAAAATTCAAAGAATAAATTTTCAGCGAACATTGTTTAAAGCTCAAGCAGAAAACAATTTCCAAACAAACAGTAATGGATGAATGGCTAACGTCATT
>JAEEGL013597928.1_pt1 | contig 26902 bp, 25 predicted proteins | sample 9134231 | NCBI WGS metagenome assembly JAEEGL01 (sample SAMN16246548, study PRJNA631951) | gut metagenome | biome: gut microbiome; feature: rumen; material: fiber-attached | host: Bos | place: Iran: Karaj | collected 2018-10 | reverse complement strand
GGTCCAGTGCCCGCTAGGCATGAATTCTGATATATCTTTATCTTCATTTTGTGCTTTTTGAAAAGCATGCCATTGTTCATTTGTAAGTACATTTTTGAAATGATTATCATAAAATCTAAACCAAGCCCAATATGATGGTGTTGGTGTAATGTGTTTACCTTTTTCTGGTTTTGGTAACTCTACACCAAATTTTGTTGTTTGATATACCAAATATTCTAGGGCATATTGTTCTTCAGATAAATCTATTTCAGGCATTTTTCCATCGGCCATAGCATGATTGCATTGCCAAATGTATCCACCTAAATAATCAATTGCAAAATATAGTTCTATTTCACCCAAATTATTAATTCTTCCTGGGTCTTCGATAATCCCTGGATATATACCATATGTTGGTTCATTAATTTTTAAATTAAGCACTTCATAGCCAGGAAAACCTTTACCATTAATTAATTCATCAAGTCTTTCTTTGCGATTCTTTATATCCCATTCTATTGTTGGTTCAGCAGTTTCAGGTTTTGCCCCTTTTTTTAATTTGTCATAACTACAAATCGGTTCATAATTATTCATCGCTTTTGTTAGTACAGGAATCAATTCTTCTAATATTTCTCTATGTTCTAAATCCGTTGAAACTAGCAAACAGTCATCATAATTTGAATACATTATTTTTATTGGTTTTGAATCTAATGTTCCTTCAAGATTCCATGCATTTTTTGGCCTATAAACATTTATTCTTTCTTTAAATTTTCTTCGTAAAATTAATTTCACATCGTTAATATCATAGATTCTAGTTAATGACATTTTTAAAACCTCCCTAAGTAATTATTTATTATAGCATAATTTCCTTCTTATGCAACAAAAAAGCTCTAACTAACAAAAGTTAGAGCGGTAAGTACTACTGGCAGGGGTAGTAGGATTCGAACCCACACAAACGGTTTTGGAGACCGGCATGCTACCATTGACACCATACCCCTAGCGCATAATAACTATATTACATTTTAGGGATTTTGTCAACTAAATAGCAGACTGGGAACATAAAAAAAGGCTTGTTTTTCAAGCCTTTTATAATAAATTAAGTCTTTCTTCAATTTTATCTTTACCAAGTAATTGTAATATTTCATAAAGATCTGGTGTATTAGATTTACTTGTAATAGCAACTCTAATAACAGTACTTATATCAGCAACATTACCTTTATAATTATCAGGATTTTCTTTATATGCTTTCATATCACTTGTATATCCTTCAATTGACTCAGTTAATTCTTTTACTTTATTAAACCATGTATCTTTATCGTCTTTTTCATCATAATATTTATCAAAATATTCTTTTAATATATATTTGATTTCAGCTAAATTATTTATTTTACCCCATTCATATGTTTCTGGTTTATAAAGTTCACTATACATATACCATATAGCTGGTTTAATATCTTTCATACAAGCATAATCTTTTCTAGGTTTCTTTTGCTCTCTTTCAATATTAAGAATGCTAATAGTATAATCTTTATATTTATTAATTAATTCATTAAATTCTAAAGCATATTGTTTAGACCAAGTGTTTAATAAATCAAATACTTCACTAGCTTTTAATTTACTAATATAGTTTTTAGAAATATTGTCTAATTTATCTAAATCAAATAATGCTCCAGATGGACTCATTTTCTTAGGTGAGAATTCAAATTCAGTAAAATCACTATCTGGATGTCCTTCTCTCCATGCCTCATAGTTTGAATTTGCAATTGTCATTATAGCTTCAATAACAGAATATATTGGATATCCTTTTTCTTCATAGTATTCCATTCTTGCTTCTGGATCTAATCTCTTAGATATTTTTCTAATCTTATCTCCATCTTTCTTAAGTATTAATGGAGTATGAATATATTTAGGTAATTTAAATCCAAATGTTTTAAATAATTCATAATGAACTGGTATTGAACTCATCCATTCTTGACCTCTTATAACATGAGTTGTATACATTAAATGATCATCTACCAAATGTGCAAAATGATATGTTGGTAATCCTGTAGATGACTTGTATATAATAGTATCTATATCATTTTCATGTAATTCCATTTCTCCATTTGCTAAATCAATAAATTTAAATTTTTCATCAAAGTTTCCTTGACTCTTTAATCTTACAGTATAATTTTCACCTGCTTTAATTTTTTCAATTGCTTCTGCTGGATCCAAATTTCTATATTTAGCAAATTTTCCATATATACCTATTCTAGCTTTTGCTTTTGATTGATTTTCTCTTATTGTATCCATTTCTTCTTGTGTTAAAAAGCAAGGATATGCTTTTCCTGTTGCGATTGCTTCTTTTACAAATGCTTGGTATATTTCTTTCCTTTCAGATTGAATATATGGCCCATAATTACCTTTAATTTCATGAGTATCTTTAAATTCAAATTCATCAGGAATTAATTTATAATGTTCAAGTACATGTCTTATGTATTCAACTGCTCCCTTTACTTCTCTTACTTGATCTGTATCTTCATTTCTCAAATAAAATACTCCATGTTTATTTTTTGCTATAACATAATCCACTACTACAGAATAAAAATTCCCTATATGCATAAATCCAGTAGGACTAGGTGCATATCTAGTAACATAGGTTCCTTCTGCTAGATCTCTTGCAGGATATATTTCTTCATAATCTTTAATTGTTTTAGTTATGTGTGGAAACATAAATTCTGCTAAATCTTTACTCGTCATATAAAAATCACCAAATATATTTTACTATATTTGATGACTCTTTTACAATAGATAATTAATATTTTTAAATTAAAAAAGTAAGAACTATCTTACTTTTAAAATAACCATTACAAAAGCAACACTAAGCAAAACAATTAAAGTCATTAAGACATAATCAGCTGCTATCATTTTTTTCTTTTTCTTTGTTAACTCTGGTTCCTCTTCCATAACTGTCTTTTCTAGAATTGGTTCCATTCTAATTGTATTTAATAATTCTAAATCTCTTTTTAATTGTTCTTCAGTTTCATTTATACTAGTTGATTGAAATAATGCATTCTCATTCATAATTACACATCCTTAATACCATCTTCTTAAAATAAGAATAACAAAAATTTACAAATTTTGCAAGTTTTTATATCAAAACAAATAAAAAAACTCAAGGTTACTTGAGTTATTTTTTTAATGGCGGAGACAGAGAGATTTGAACTCTCGCGCCAGTTTCCCGACCTACACCCTTAGCAGGGGCGCCTCTTCAGCCTCTTGAGTATGTCTCCAACGCATATATAAATAATACTCTATAATTGGTAATAAGTCAAGAAAAATCATTGTAAATAGAGTGTTTGAAGGGTTGGTACTTTCAGCAATTATTTGGTAAAATAGTAGTGTTAGGAGTCAAAAAATGAATGAAGATATTATTAAAGAAATAAGTGAAGAATTAAATATTAAAGATGAACAAACTGCAACTGTTTTAAAGTTGTTAGAAGATGGAAATACCATTCCATTTATAGCTCGTTATAGAAAAGAAGCAACTGGTGCTTTGGACGAGGAACAAATAAGAAAGATTAATGAGGTATACGAATATCAAGTTAATTTATTAAAAAGAAAAGAAGATGTAATTAGATTAATAGATGAGAAAGGTTTACTAACTGATGAAATTAAAAAGAATATAATGGAAGCCAAAAAACTTGTTGAGGTTGAAGATATATATGCTCCATTTAAGGAAAAGAAAAAAACTAAAGCAACTGAAGCTATTAAAAATGGACTTGAAGGGCTTGCTAAAATAATAATGAGTGAACCAGTTAATTTAAGTGATGATATGATTAATAAATTCTTAAATGAAAATGTTAAAACAATAGAAGATGCTGTAACTGGAGCAAAATATATAATAGCAGAATGGATAAGTGATAATGCATATTTTAGAAAATGGATTAGAAGTTATTTTTATAAAAATGGAATAATTATTTCAAAGCTTAAAAAGAATGCTACTGATGAGAATAAAACATATGAAATGTATTACGATTTTCATGAAAATGTTAAATATATAAAACCTCATAGAGTACTTGCTATTAACAGAGGAGAAAATGAGAAAATATTAAGTGTATCTATTGATATAAATACAGATGATATTGAATCTTATTTAAAAAGTAAATTAATTAAAAAAGAAAGTAATGCTAATAAATATATAGAAGAAGCTATTACTGATAGTTATAAAAGATTAATAGGTCCATCTATTGAACGTGAAATAAGAAGTGAACTTACTGAAAAAAGTGAAGATGAATCTATAGAGGTGTTTAAAGAAAACTTAGACAACTTATTGTTAATACCACCTATGAAAGATAAAACTGTATTAGGATTTGACCCTGCATTTAGAACTGGTTGTAAACTAGCGGTTGTTGATTCTACATCTAAAGTATTAAATATATCTGTTATATATCCACATGAACCAAAGAATGAATGGGAACAATCTAAGAAAGTATTAAAAGATTTAATTAGTAAATACAATGTAGAATTAATATCAATTGGTAATGGTACTGCATCTCGTGAAAGTGAAAAATTAGTTAGTGAAACATTACAAGATATTAAAACTTGTAAATATGCAATAGTATCTGAAGCAGGAGCATCTGTATACTCTGCTAGCCCCCTTGCTATTAGTGAATTCCCTGATCTAACAGTAGAAAAAAGAAGTGCTATTTCTATAGCAAGACGTTTACAAGATCCATTAAATGAGCTTGTTAAAATAGATCCAAAATCTATTGGTGTTGGCCAGTATCAACATGATGTATCTCAAAAAAAATTATCTGAAAGTTTAGATTTCACTGTATCAAAATGTGTTAACAATGTTGGTGTTAATATTAATACAGCTTCCCCTTCTATACTTAAATATATATCTGGTCTTACTAAAAGTGCTATTGATAAAATAATTAAATATAGAGATGAAAATGGAAAGATAAAATCTAGAGAAGAAATTAAAAAGAAAAAATTATTAACTGATAAAGTATATGAACAATCTATAGGATTTATGAGAGTAATTGATGGAACTAATCCATTAGATGTTACTAATATACATACCGAAAGTTATGATAAAACTTTAAAACTATTGGAATATTTAAATTTATCTGTTAATGATATTGGAAGTAAAGAATTAATTGATAAATTAAATGCAATTGATATACCAACTATATCTAAAGGATTAGATATAGATATGTATACATTAAATGATATTGTTGAATCATTAAAAGCGCCTAATAGAGACTTTAGAGATAGTTATGAAATGCCTTTATTAAAGAGTGATATTTTAACAATTGATAATTTAAAATTAAATATGGAACTTGAAGGAACTGTACGTAATGTAGTTGATTTTGGAGCTTTTATCGATATTGGACTTCATAATAATGCTTTAGTACACATTTCTAAGATAACAAATAAATATATTAAACATCCAAGTGAAGTATTAAGTGTTGGAGATATAGTTAAATGCTATGTTATAGACATAAATAAAGAGAAAGAAAAAGTTTCTCTCTCACTAATAAATCCAAATAATTAAAAAAGAGGTATTTAATACCTCTTTTAATTTACATTTGATTATTTGTATTATTTTGAACTGGTTGCACCGGTGTTTGTTCTACAGGTACTGGTTGTGCAGTTCCAACACCTTGTACTGGTGTAGGAACAACTGGCTCTGGTACTACAGGTGCAACAACTTGCTCAGGAACTTGAGCATCCAATCCATCCAATGTTGGAGGAGTAACCGGTGCATTTACAATAGGCTGAACAGATGTTTCTTCTACAGGAGCCATTGGCGTTGGTTGAGGCGTTTGAACCTCTTGAACTGGTTCTACTCGGCTATTTTGTTCTGCTTGAACCACAGGTTGTGTTTGTACAACTGGTTCTTCTTTCTTACCTTTTGATCTTATTATTAATAATACAATCAATACAGCAACTGCTGCGAATAATATTAATCCAATCATTGGTCTAAATCTTATCCATGCTATTGCAATTACTACAAAAGATATTGCAAGTCCAATAATAAGTGAAACCAATCCAACTGCCGCCCCAACTACATTTCCTAATACAGGAACATAAGATGATGCTGCACTAATTGGTTTAAGTATTGTAGCAACTCCAATTACACTTGCAATTATACCAGCAATTCTTAAAACCCATTTTAATATTTTATTTTCTTTTTCAATTATTGTAACTAATTGTTCTCCATTATATTTTCCATCTACCATTTTACTTACTGTTTTTTCAACTGAAGATTCATAATCTTCAAATCCATCTCCTCTTTGTACAGCAAGTACACTTAATTCTTTAGCATCATGATATTCAAATGATATTCTAATATCTCCAATTTTTGGATTAGCAAGATCTATAGATGTTGTTAAATATTGTTCATGTATTGTATAATCCTTTTCTAATACTTCTTCAGAATCAAACTCTTTAACTATCCCCTTAGTACTCAAATCACTAGCTTGCTCTTTAGTTAATTTAAATGCACCTACATATACTTCATCAGCAACATAAGTTTCATTGTTATATGGTAATGAGAATGCATTATCATGTCCGCCTTCATGAAATTCAGATGAATCAATTATATAATCTTTCCATACTTTGTTATATGTATAAGTTGTATATCCATCTTCATCAGTAGATGATTCTTCTTCCCATTGATATGCTTCAACTACTCTTTTTAATAATGGACTATCTACTCTAACATTAAAAATAGTATCAATTACTTCTCCATTATAAATAATTGGTCCATTTGTTGCGATTAGTTTACCTTCATTAGAACTATCAATTATTTCACTAGTAACATCTATATAAGATGCCTTCATTTCTTCAGTAGTTTTAATATTTTTAACATTATTACCTTCATTCCACCATAAAAGTATAACGCCTACAACTATAAATATTAAACCACCTATAACTCCTTTAAAGGCATTTCCAACTCTCTTCATATTATCACCTATTATAAATTATACAACACAATAAAAAGAAAAACTAGTATTTTGAAAATACTAGTTACTCTGTAACAACTTTCATTGCTTTTTTCATTAATAGATCATATTTAAATAATTCTTTAGATCCAATTTCTTTTTCAAAATCTTCTCTCTTCATGCCATAATTCTTAGCTGCTTCGTCTAATCCTTTATCTAACTCATCTTCAGTTACATCTAATTTTTCAGCAGCAACTACAGCATCCATAACAAGTCTATATCCTACACGTTTATTTGCCTCATCTTTTAATGATTTTTTGAATTCATCTAAGGTAGTATTAGCAAATTTTAGATAATCTTCTAATTTTAATCCTTGATATTTTAATTTTTCTGAAAATTCACGTACTAATCTATTTACTTCATCTTCAGTCATTTCTTCAGGAATTTCAAACTTAGCTCCTTCTACTACTTTATCTAAACATTTAAATAGATATTCATCTTCTAATTGATGTTCTTTTTCAGCTTTTTTGTTTTCTTTAATATAATTCTTTAAATCATCTAAACTGTTTACTCCACCAACATTTAAATCTTCAAAGAATTCTTTATTAAATTCAGGAAATACTCTTTCTTTTACTTCTTTAACAGTAACTTTAAATACAACTGGTTTTCCTTTTAATTCTTCAGAATGATAGTTTTCAGGAAAAGTTACATTAATATCCTTTTGATCACCTTTCTTAAGACCAATTAATTGCTCTTCAAATCCAGGAATAAAAGTATTAGAGCCAATAGTTAAAGAATAATTTTCTCCTTTTCCACCTTTAAAAGCAACTCCATTTAAGAAACCTTCAAAGTCAATAACTGCTACGTCACCTTCTTTAATTTTTTCTTTTTCTTCTTTAACTTTTACTTCAGCAAATTGCTCTTTTAAGTGTCCAAGTTCATGTTCAACTTCTTCATCAGTTACTTCGATTTTTTCTTTCTTAACACCTAATTTTTTATATTTACCTAATTTAACATCTGGACTAGATACTAATGAGAATTCAAGTTCAACATAGTCATCAGTAACAGCTTTTAAATCAATACCAGGTGTTGCAGCTGGAGTAATTGTATCTTTATCGCTTAATAATCTAGCATATAGAATATCTACTGCCATATCAACAGCATCCATATATAATGTTTCAATTCCTAATTTCTTAACATATACTTCATATGGAACTTGACCTTTTCTAAATCCATCCATTTTTATATCTTTTTTCTTTTTGTTAAATGCTTCTTTTAAGCAATCTTTCCATTCTTTTCCTTCTAATTTTAATTTGTAACTTTTTTTCATATTTCCTCCCTTTATATAAACACAAAAAAGGATATTTCTATCCTATTGCTACAATTTTTACACTATAAAATCCATCTGGAGATGATACTTCTACAACATCTCCTACTTTATGTCCTAAAATAGCTGCTGCTATAGGACTTTCATTAGAAATTTTATTATTAAATGGGTCAGCTTCTTGACTTCCTACAATCTTATAACTTTCTGTGTCATCATCATCTTCATATTTAAGTTCAACTTCAGAACCAATACTTACTTTTCCATTTGTTTCCGCTTTATCTATTACAACAGCATGCTCTAAAGCCTACTCTACTTCACCTATTCTCTTTTCTAAATTAGCTTGCTCTTCTCTAGCTTGATCATATTCAGAATTTTCAGATAAGTCACCTAAAGCTCTAGCTTCTTTTAATACTTGAGTTACTTCTTTTCTTTTTTCGGTTTTTAAATAATGTAACTCATTTTCAAGTTCTAAATAACCCTCACTTGTTAAAAAAATTTCTTTCTTTTTCAATGTAAGTCACCTCTTTCTTGCTACCAACAAATGATACTATAAAATATATATTTTGTCAAGATATTTGAACTCTCATTATATCATTTTCACATACTTTAAATGGTATCTTAATTTTAACTATTTCTTGAGCATGTGAAGCAGAATTTACAAGTTCATCATCTTTATTTTTAATATATTCAATTTTAAATTTTTGAACACTAGTTTCAGGTCCAAATACTTCTACAACATCATTAACACTAAATTTATTTCTTTGTTCTATTATAGCTTCTTTTGTAGATTCATTATAAGATAATATTAATCCTAAAAAATCTTTATTACTAACTTCTTGTCTGCCACTATAATATTGTCCCTCAACACCAGGCACTTTATTATAAAATTGTGGTATATTTTCTCTATTAGATACTCTATTTAATACTTTTTTATAATATTTTATTAAATCATTTGTTAAAGTCCCATTAATTTTATTATCCATTATAGTTCTATATGCATTCGCTACTGTAGCTATATAATATGAACTTTTCATTCTTCCTTCTATCTTATATGATTCAATATTCAAATCCATCATATCACTTATATAATCAATCATATTTAAATCTTTGGAAGAAAATGCATATTCATAATCAGTATTATTATCAAATATAAATCTACATACCTGAGAACATCCACCTCTATTAGAATCTCTCTTTGTAACATAATTAGACATTACGCATCTTCCACTATAACTAGTACACATCGCCCCATGTATAAACACTTCTACTTCCGTATCTATATTATCTTTAATATTTTTTATATCTTCTCTACTACATTCTCTTGCTAAAACCACTCTATAGGCACCTAATTTTTTATAAAATTTCACTGCTTCTAAATTAGTAATAGATTTTTGAGTAGATATAAAAAACTTAGTTTTTATTTTTAACCTTTTTATAGCCTCAATAACAGCAAAATCACTGACGATATATGAGTCTATACCAATTTTATCTAATGCTAGTAAATACTCATCTAGGTCTTTTAAATCATCATTATGGAATATCATATTTACTGTAACATATACTTTTTTATTTCTATCATGAGCAAATTTAACTGCTTCTTCTATTTCACTTAATGAAAAATTATTGGCATTTGCTCTTAAACTATAATTATATCCTCCTATATACACAGCATCTGCTCCATAAAGACAAGCAAATTTAAATCTATCTAAATCTCCAGCAGGTAATAATAATTCATATTTCATTTAATATCACCTACCTTATATTTGATATCATTTTCTAAAAAATAATAATCACTATCTATTAAATCACATAATGATTTATTATTATAATTTTCAAGTATCATTCTCTCACTTATATCATCTAATCTACTTAAATTTATAATTAAATTTAAACTTTGAAGATCACCTAAATACTTAGATGCACAAAATATTTTATCAAATGTAACTATTGTTCCATCATTTTCTTCATAAATATTTAACTTATTTCCAGACACTTTTTCTATCAAATCGTAACTATTAGTATGAGATATATTATAATTCTTGTTATAATTTGACACTAATAATCTCCTAGAATACATAAGATGATTCTTTGAAATATAAAAATAATATAAATTAGATTTAGTTTTAGATATAATTTCTTTTATTTCATCTATTGTTAAATCATTATTAATAACAACATTATTATACCCAAGAGTATTTAAATAATTTATAGAACTATAATTAGACAATATATGATTTTCATATAATACTATTCTATTTTTATCAATTATTTCTGTTAAACCTATATCTTCAATAACAAATTTAATATTGTTATTAAATTTATTATATATTTTTTTAAATTCATAAATTTGATTATGTAAAAATTTATTAATTATAACGTATATATTATATTTTTTAGAGTATTCATTTATTTCATCAATATTAAAATAAGCATCAAATCCTATTGAATAATTATTTAAAGGCAACATAAAAGTATTGAAATTATATTGTTCATATAATTTCAATTCTTTAGATCTAGGTATAATTATAAATTCTTTCTTTTGCATACTCCGATTGTGTCACCCACTTCAATATATTCAACATTAAATTCTTCATTGTTATTAAGATATTCTATAAATTGTTCTATCTTTCTAACCATTTGTCTTAAATTTCGGCTTTTAATCTCATTACTTTTCCCAACATATCCATGAAAACTCAAATTATCTATTATAATAACACCATTTTTATTTAAATTATTTTTAAATTTATTTAAAAATTTCATGTTTTGACTTTTCGCAGCATCAATAATTATTAAATCAAAACTATCATTTATAGTTACATTTAATGCATCATCATTAATTAATTCAATATTTGATAACTGGGATTTATTTACATTATCTACTGCTTGTAAATATCTATTATTATCCCTTTCAATACTTACTATTTTATTAATATTTTTGTTACTAGCAAAACATATGGTTGAATATGCTATAGCTGTTCCTATTTCTAAAATACTATGTATGTTATTATTATCAATAATAACATTTATTGTAGATATTGTTTCTTCACTCATTATTGGTACATTATTTTTAATGCCATATTTCTTAATTTCATTTATTAATTTTCGTATTCTATCCATAATCCTTCACTTTTTAATCTTTTTACTGTTTTATTATGTTCACTATCAGTTTTACTAAAATATGTATTACCATTTTTATCTGCTACAAAGTAAAAATAATTATGATTTGTTGGTTCTATTGTTGCTTCAATAGATTTTATTCCGGCATTACATATTGGTCCGACTGGAAGTTTACCACTCATACATGAACTTCTTGTATTATATTGATTACAACTATTAAGTTCACTTACTTTTAAATCCCTTGACCAATTATCTATTTTTTCTGCATAATATGTAGTTACATCACTACCAAGACTCCAACCATTATTTAATCTATTATAAAATACTCCTGCCACTCCTTTTCTATCGTAAGAAGAAGATGCTTCAAGTTCAATTATAGAAGCTAAAGTAACCATTTGATGAATAGTATATTTACTATTTTCAACTTCTTCCCTGTATGGCTCTAGTTTACTTTCCATATTATCTAACATTTTTTTAAATATCTCTTCAATGCCACTAGTAGCATAATATTCATAGGTATCAGGATATAAATAACCCTCTAATGAGTAATATAATTCTTTATTTTTAATATCATCAGTTAAAAACCAATACTTACTTATCAAAGAATTCAAATAATCTTCATCGCTTAATTTATTTAATATTTCTTCCTTAGTAATATTAAATTCACTAGTTATCTTAGAAATAATATATCTCATATTCTTTCCTTCAATAAAAGTTACTAATTTAGTTTCTTCCAAATTAACACTACCTTTTTGCATAGTCTCAATTAATTCTTTAACATTATTGGATTTATTTAAAACATAATCACCATGTTCTAATGATTCTGGCTTATTAATTTTAACGTATATTTTATATGAAAATACAGATTTGATAAGACCATTTGCTTTTAATTTTTCACCTATAGTACTATAAGTTTCCCCTTCACTTACATTTATAATCACTCTTTCATCTTTACCATGAGAATTAATAAAATAATAATACAATCCTCCTAATAACAAACAACTAATTAAGCAAAATAAAAAAACAATTCTTATTAATTTTTTCATATACTACTCACTTTCTAATGATTCAAGTATTCTACCAATAAAGTCAAATTCTTCATCAGTAGATACAGGTTTTAATTTTGTTATATTACCCTTAGCACTTAAAACATATGTTGATGCATAACAAATTAAATCTCCATTTTTATTCTTATCTTCATTTGTATATATAATATAATTAACTTTTGAAGAAGTGTCTTCAATATCAAGTATTATTCTATATTCATGATTTTTACCTTTTGAGTCTTTTAGTTTCATAAAGTTATCTTTCATTTTTACTCCTGTCTAAATATGCTTGAAGTATTATAGTAGCCGCTATTTTGTCAATAACTTTTTTTCTATTTTTACGTTTAGTGTTATTACTTATTAACATACGTTCAGCTTCTACTGTAGATAATCTTTCATCTTGCATAATAACTTCTTTATTAAATTCATTTATTAATTTATCTTTAAATTCTAACGATATTTCAGTTCTTTTAGAATCACTTCCGTCTAAATTTTTAGGATTTCCAAGTACAAATGCATCTACTTTATATTCATCAACTATATTTTTTAATTTATCAAATAATTCTGTTTCATTTTGATATCTTAAAACACATAAAGAAGAAGCAATAGTAGATGTCCTATCACTAATACTAAGTCCTAATGTTTTACTTCCCAAATCAAGTCCAAGATAAATCATTTTTCAATAAAATTAACTAGCATTAATTCTAGTATGTCTTCCCTTTTAAATTCAAGTATTCTTGTTCTACATTCTTTATAACTAGATATATATCCAGGATCACCACTTACTAAATAAGCAACTATTTGTTTAGTAGGATTGTATCCTCTTTCTTCCAAATCTTCACATATTTTAATAAGTGTTTTTTTAGTATTTTTATTAATAATACTATTAGTATCAACAACAGTAGTTTCATCATTTGACATAGAATCACTTCCTTATAAATATTCTACCAAAAATAACAAAATATAACAACACATAAAGATCATTTAATTATGATAATTTAAATATGTGTTTAATAAAAGATGATATAAAACTTTAATATCAAAAATATATTATTAAGATTAATAAATTTTTAAAAACAATAGAAAAGTGTTAATTATAAAATTAGCACTTTTTAATTATTTAAAATTAAATACTTTAATCATTTATTGTACTAATGAACCTTTAATTACATTACCACCACTAGATACAGTGGTTAGCATTTGATCAACTATATTTTCTGTTTCAGCCGTATAATTAATTATAACTTGACCACCTTTATTTGCACAATCAGTAAGCATCTTATTATATGATTCTACATTAGAATTTCGAATAGTAAATTCAGTTTGTACATACTCTAAACTTTCAATAAAGTAATTATAATTTTTTACTTTAGACATATTCCAACTACTAATATTCAATACTGGTAAAGAACTATATTTCTTATCACCAGCATCAGCTGATACATTTAAAAAATAACTTAAATCCTCCACATTTGATACATCCCAATTACTAATAGCACTTGCATCTTCCAAATTAACATTATTATGAAACATTCCTTTCATATTTGTTACCCTTGATGTGTTCCAATTACTTAAAGGGGTTAAATCCATTAGTTTTTTATTATTCCAAAATAAATATGACATATCTGTTATACTTGATGTATTCCAATTACTTAAAGATGATATCGAAGTTAAATTTTGATCACTCTCAAACATACCAGCCATATTTGTTACATTTGATACATTCCAATTCTCAAGTCCACTTAGTGAGGTAAGTGCCAAACAGTTTTGAAACATAGATTCCATATTGTTGACAAGTGAAGTATTCCAATTGCTCAAATCTGACAATGAGGTTAAATTAACATCATTATAAAACGTTCCATACATACTTGTAACATTTGATACATTTAAATCATTTAAACCAGATATATTCGTTAAATTTTTTAAATTCATAAACATATACATAGAATTTTCATTTAATGATGGATTATTTATTTCACTCCACCAATATATTGTTCCATTATCATACCATGCATATATTGGATACCTTGAATCGCTTGTTGATACTATATGTTCTTCTGTTTTATTTGATTCAATTGGTTCATTATTTGATTTTATTATTGCTGTTATATTTGTATTTAATGTTCCAGCACCATTTTCACTTGTGTCATCTCCAGCAATTTGTTTAATCTTAACTGTAAATTCATCACCTGGAATAAATACTGCATCTGTTAAAGAAACGTAATTATCATCTATATTTAATGTACATTCATTGCTTTTTATATCTTCTGAATTAACTACATCTATTGTCCCACTTTTATTATAACAATAGTCTCCACTTGTTGCTTGAAATCTTGTTACATTTCCACTACCATCAACCTTAATTAAATATTTTAATTCACCATTTCCTGTTATATTTAACTTATTTGTTGATCCATTTGCATTTGTATATGTTTGTGTTTTTCCTCCATCTAATAAATATTGCTGTCTTGTTGCTTTTATTACTGTATTAAGTTCATTTGTAAATGAATCTATCCTTGCTTTATTGAACATTTTTAATACTGCAGGTAGTGCCATTATTACTAATATTGCTAATATAGCTATTACTGCTAAAAGTTCTACTAATGTAAATCCTTTTTTCTTCATATCATCACCTATTGTAATTATAACATATTATTTTCAAATTAAAAAATGGTTTATTTTTTAATTCCACCTTTAGTAATATTTCTATTTTGATATGATTCTAAAGCTTTATCAAATTCTTTTTCATCAAAATCTGGGAAACATGTTTCAGTAAAATATAATTCTGCATAAGCAATACTATATAGCATAAAATTACTTATTCTAATTTCTCCACTAGTTCTTATCATTAAATCCACAGGGGGTAAATCATTATAAAAATATTTATAAAAGTTATCCATATCTATTGAATCTAAATCAATATTGTTTTCTTTATAATCCTTAGCTAATTTCTTAGCTGCATCTACCATTTCTGCTTGTCCACCATAATTTAAGCAAACATTAAATATACCACCAGTACAGTCTCTTGTTTTTTCTTCTAATTCTCTCATAACTTTTAACACTTTACTACTTAATGGTTTTTCTCTGCCAGAAAACAATACTTTAACATTATTTTTTACAAAAAAATTTAAATCGTTTTTAAAACCGGTACAAAACAAATTCATTAAATAATTTACTTCTTCTTCACTTCTTTTAAAGTTTTCAGTAGAAAATGCAAATACACTTAAATATTTAACACCTTTATTTAATATATATAATGCAGTTTGTTTTAATCTTTTATATCCTGCTGCATGACCATCTGTTCTTCTTTTGCCCTGTCTAGTAGCCCATCTTCCATTACCATCCATTATTATTGCTACATGATTTGGAATATCATTTTTCATAATTTTTCACCTTCAATTTATTATTATACTAAATTTCTTATATTTTTAAATTATTTTTATATATTTTTACACTTTTTATAGAAAATATAGTATAATTATTGAGAAAAAGGGATGGAGGTTTATATGATAGAAAATATTGAAAAATTGATTGAAGAAAAAAAATATTCTGAAATTAAAAAAATTCTTAACGATATGAATGAATATGACATATCAGAAATACTTGAAGAATTACCTCAAAAAGAACTTGTTAAAATATTTAGATTATTGAATAAGGACATAGCTGCGGATGTATTTTCATATATGGATACAGATAAAGAAGCAATGATTATCTCATCTTTAACTGAAAAAGAAGCTGTTGATATCATCAATGATATGGCTGCGGATGATGCAACCGATTTAATTGATGAAATTCCCGCTAATGTTGTCCATAGATTACTTAAAAAAGTTGATCCTGATACCAGACGTGATATTAATCAATTGTTAAAATATCCTGATAACTCTGCCGGTAGTATAATGACAGTGGAATTTGTGGATTTTAAAGAAAATATAACTATAAAAGATGCCATCAAAAAAATAAGACAAGATTATGATGAAAAAGAAACAATCAATGTGTGTTATGTAACCGATAACAAAAGAAAACTAATTGGAAAAGTGACTTTAAAAGATTTAGTTGTAAATAATGAAGATAAACTTATTCAAGATATAATGGATGATGATGTTCAATCAGTATATACACTAATGGATCAAGAAGAAGTTGCTAAAATAATACAAGATTATGATATCACTGCTGTTCCAGTTGTTGATTCTGAAAATAAACTTGTTGGAATTATTACTATTGATGATGTTGTAGATATAATTGAAGAAGAAGCTACAGAAGATATCGAAAAAATGGCCGCTATTACGCCTACTGAAAAAGAATATTTAAAACTATCAGTATTTGATATTTGGAAAAGTAGAATTCCATGGTTATTACTACTTATGATTTCTGCAACATTTACCGGTAAAATAATTCAACATTATGAAACTGCTTTAGCTGCTTGTGTTATTTTAACATCATTTATTCCAATGTTAATGGATTCCGGAGGTAATGCTGGTGGACAAGCATCAGTTACAGTTATTCGTGGACTTTCTCTTAATGACATTGAATTTAGTGATACGTTAAAAGTAATATGGAAAGAATTTAGAGTTTCTATATTGATTGGTATTACACTAGCGATTGCCAATTTTGCTAAGTTGCTTTTAATAGATAGGGTTGAAATTAAAATAGCTTTAATAGTATGTGCCACATTAATTATTGTTATAATAATGGCGAAAATAATTGGATGTACTCTTCCAATACTTGCCAAAAAAATAGGATTTGACCCTGCTGTAATGGCAAGTCCATTTATTACAACTATTGTAGATGCTGTTTCATTATTTGTATATTTTCAAATAGCTGTTCATATATTAGGCATATAAAAAGCACTTATGATAAAGTGCTTTTTTTTATGCTACCAAACCACGAGCTACAGGTCTTTGTAATTGTTGTGAAAGAGCAACTACAATTCCTTTCTCTCTAATAGCTTTCATTAAATTTTGTTTGTTTTGATATTTTTTAAATACGCTTTCAGTTTTTTTCTCTTGCTTTTCAATTTTTTTCAAGTCTTTACTAAGTACTCTTCTGTCATGCTTTAATCTGAATTTATCAATTGCATTTTTAAGCCCTGTTTTGCCTTCCAGTTCTTGTATTTCTTGCTCAGTTGCTTCTAAATCAGATGTATGTGCTTCTTTTGCATTATTTAATCTAATTTTTTCTTTAGCATATTCTTGTATTTTATTTTGTTCTTCCCTAAATCTTCTAATTTCTGATTCTTTCTTAGCTCTATATTTTTCATTTACAGCATTTAATATTTTATGTTGTTTTGATGCAATTACTCCTTGCTTTGCTTGTAATTTGCTGATTCTTTCCATTTGTCTTTCTATTCTTCTTTGATTTCTTGCAGTTTTATAAGCAGTTTTAAATTTTTGATTTCTTAACTTATCTAATTTTTCATATTCTTTTTTTAATTTTCCAGAAGTAATTTCCATTTTTTGATTATAATTATTCATCCTGTTTTGCTGTCCTCTATTTAGAGTCGATGGATCTAATCCCAAATCAGTTTTAACAGATGAATAATGTAATACATCATCTTCGTATGATTGCTTACCCTGAGTAGCTTCTTGTTGAAATTTTTCTGCTACTTCTTTTGCATCATCAACACTAGTTCCCTCTAAATCAGAAACAATCTTATCTGCTGCATCAACAACTTCTTGATATTGTTTTTCAAATTTAGCATTGTTTTTGATGAATCTAGTTTTATTCATTAATGCAATAATTCTATTGTCATGGGCAAGCCTATTTAATTGCTCATTATTTAGTTTATCATTTTCTATACTAGTAATAACAATACCTAATTCACCACATATTTTTATGTAATTTTCTTCACTTAAATTTGGTAATATATTTCTATTTATAGCATCTTTTATTGTCATATGGTTTCACCTAAAGTGCCCTCGCTTACATATCTATCAATTTCGCCATTGATAAAATCTATTTCACTAGGGTTTTGTATTGTATCTAGGGAAAATGATGCATCATTCTCATTCAAAATTGAAGCAAATATATTATCTTTGTCTCCTCCTACAGTATAAATCATGAATGTTTTATCAAATTCATCTGAATCAATAATATCAAGCACATCTATAATTACACTACTTCCTGTTTCTGTTTTTACAGTTAACTTATTTCCTAAATCTTCCATTAATATACCTCCGCTATTATAGAAAATTATAGCAAATATATTAAAAATTGTAAACTGTAATTGTAAACTACTTTTCACCTTCTTCAAGCATTGTAATTATACTAATACCATATCCTAATTTAACATTATCTACAAGAACATTAGTAACACTTCCAATTAATTTATTATCTTGTATTATAGGTGAACCACTCATGCCTTGAACTATGCCTCCAGTTTTAGATAATAATCTTTCATCAACAATTTCAAAACCAAACGATTTTTGAGTATCTTTTTTTGAGTCATATTTATCTAAAATATTAATTCTATACTTTTCTATTTTATTATTATCCGTAACAGTTAAAATATATGCTTCACCTAGCTTAATATTATTAAATTCAGTAACTTCAATTAGTTCTTTATCAGGTAAAGAAACATTCCATTTACCATATACACCCTTAGTTGTATTTTTTAATACTTCTCCAAGGATTCTATTATATGTTATAGAAGCATTTTTACTTCCAACATAACCATTTCTACTTTTATCGATACTATTAATCTTACTTTCAAGTAACATACCATTTTTAATTTCGACAAGATTTTTATTTTCAGTAATAGTTATTTCATGACCTAAAGCACCATATATTTTACTATTAGGATCTATATAACTTAATGTTCCAAGACCAATAACAGCATCTTTCACATATAAACCTGTTTTATATATTCCATTTTCCTCTTTCAAATATAATTTGGTATTTATAATTTCATTTTTCCTAATTAATTCAATTTCCACTTCATTATTATTTAAAATACTTTCATCTATTGCATAAGATAATTCATTTAAATTATTTATTTTTTTATTATTTACTTTAGTAATAGTGTCACCAATCTTTATAGTTTTTTTAGCTATATATTCATTATTTACTTTATAAAAACCGACTACTACTAACCCATCTGTATTTATTTTAATTCCAATACTTTCACCACCAGGTATAACATATCTTGAATAAGCAAATATTTGCAATGGAAGTAATATGGAAACTATGATTACAGAAATAAATTTTTTCATTTATTTCACCTCATTATTATTTTTGACTTAAATAAAAAAAATATATTGCCAATAATAACCTAACATAAATTACCAAATTAAAAGAAGAATTATTCTTCTTCTTTTTTAAAATCACTTAATGTTCCATCCTCATTAACTAGTTTATTTATTGTTTCTTCAGCTTTTTTGAGCTTATTTTCACAATATTCAATTGTTTTCATAGCTTCAGTATACTTTGCTATTGATTTATCTAAATCAAGATTTCCACTTTCTAGATCATTTATTATTTTTTCTAAATCTAAAATACTATTTTCAAATGTTTTTTCTTTCATTTTTTTCTACTCCTTTAACATTAGCTTTTATTTTACCATTTTTTACCATAATACTAATATCATCATTTTCTTTTACAGATTTAATATCTTTAATAACTTTATTATCTTTATATACGATTGAATATCCTTTATCTAAGATATTTACTGGATTTAAAAGATTTAACTTTATTTTAGATGTATTAATTATATTATTTAAATCATCTAATTTCTTCTTAATTGAATTATTTAATTTATCATATAAAATATCTAGTTTTTGTTCATGCATATCATAAAGTCTTATAGGATTATTTAATATATAATTTGATTTATATTTCAATATTAATTCTTTAGAAGATTCTAATTTATTTGATAATGCTTTAGATATTCTATTTTTACAAGTGTTTAGATAATTTAATATTTCTTCTTTATCTCGGGTTGCTGCGATAGCAGCACCTGTTGGAGTTGGCGCTCTTAAATCTGCTACAAAATCACTAATTGTAAAGTCAATTTCATGACCTACACCACTTATTATTGGTATCTTGCTATTAAATATTGCTCTAGCCACAATTTCTTCATTAAATGACCATAAATCTTCTATTGAGCCTCCACCTCTACCTAATATAATTGTATCAAGTGGAAATGTATTAGCTAGTTCAATCATTTTAACAATATTTTTAGCCGCTCCATCACCTTGAACTAATGTTGGAAACACATATATATCTACAATAGGATATCTTTTATTTATAGTGGATATTACATCTCTTACAGCAGCTCCAGTGGAAGCAGTAATAACTCCTATCCTTTCCGGTAATCTATTGATTTTCTTTTTATATTTTTCATCAAATAAACCTTCAGAATTTAATTTTTTCTTTAATTCTTCAAACAATTGGTATAAATTGCCAATACCATCTATATCCATCTTATCAACATATATTTGATAAGAACCACTAGCTTCATATACACTTATTTTACCATGAACTAAAACAGAGTCTCCATCTTTAGGCTCAAATGAAAGACTACTTGTTTGATAATTAAACATAACAGCATTTATTTTGCTACTTTCATCTTTTAACGAAAAATATAAATGTCCTCTCCCATGAAATTTAAGATTACTTATTTCACCTTTTATATATACATCTCTTAATATTTCATTGGAATCTATAGTCCATTTAATTAATCTATTTATTTCACTAATAGAAATATATTCTTTATTCTCCATTTATTTCCTCATTGTCTCTTATTTTATCTAAAACAGCATTTACCAAAGCTACAACTTTATCATCAGAATATTTTTTAGCAAGTTCAATAGCTTCATTTAATACTACTAATGCAGGAGTATCATAATATAACATTTCATATGTAGCAAGTCTTAAAATAGATGCATCAGTTTTACCTAGTCTATTTAATGTCCATTTTTCTAAATATTTATTAATTATTTTATCTATTTTTTCCTGATTTTCTAAAACTCCATTAACAATATCATGAACATATTTATTATCAATCTCTAGATTTTCTTTAATAACATCTTCAACATTATATTCCATATGTTCTTTTTTATACAAATCTATTTGATATAAAATAATCATAATTTTTTCTCTTGCTTCTGTTCTAGTTAGTTTCATAATTTCCTCCATTAAACTACTAAAATTATATCATTATTTTATCAAAAAAGATATGATATTTTAACTATTTAAAAATATATTTTTTTAAAAAATAAAAACTTACTATATACTAGTAAGTTCTGTTTCTTTTTCTTTAAATTTTTCTTCTACAGTTTTATTATATTTATCTATTAATTCTTGTACAATTTCCAAACACATATCTCTTTCATCTTCTGTAAGTTCTTCACTCTTTTTAATTTTATTATTTTCATCTTGTCTAATATTTCTAAGAGCTATTTTTGCTTCTTCAGCCATAGTGCTTGCTTGTTTAACATATTCACGTCTTGTTTCCCCAGTAAGTTCTGGAACAGTTAACATAATTACTTCTCCATTATTAGTAGGGGCAATTCCCAAATTAGCTTCATATATAGCTTTTTCAATGTTTTTTAAAGAGGATTTATCAAAAGGTTTAATAGATAAAACTCTTGCTTCTGGAATAGAAATAGTCGCTAAAGACTGAATTGGAGTTGGTGCTCCATAATATTCAACCATAATTCCATGTAAAATATTTGGATTAGCTCTTCCAGCTCTAATAGTAGTAAATCTACTTTCTAAAGTTTCTATTACCTTATTCATTTTATTTTTAATTTCATTTTCATCTATCATAACATACCTCCAATTACGATTACATTATATAATATTTTATCCATTATAATCAAGTGCATTCTTATGTAGTCTACGAACCAATTCTGTTATTTTGCCATTAAATTCTTCTATTCTATCATCTTGTTTTACTCCTATATAGCCATATCTATCAACATGACTTTTAATCTTCTCTATATAATATCCTTCCACTTCGGCTAAATTAATATCCTTCATCTCAATGCATTTTAATAAAGCAACAAAATCATATTCAAATTCATCTACACCATTTATATAAAGTTGTTTAATAATTTTTGCCATTAATTTTAAATAAAATCTATCTTCTTTTACTTCTCTAATATATATTCTAGTATTAGAACGAGCTTCTTTAATTAAAGCAGAATCCGCAAGATCAAAAAAATTGTTTAAAATAGCAATTTTAGCTAAAGCTATTCTACATCTTCTTAAATATTTTAGTGATACTTTATTAGCATCATATGAATCAGAGTAATGCTCAACTGTTTTATCAAAATCATACATAATATTTACCTCATAATTAATAATTAATAATTAATTATCACTCATTTTTTTAATTTTATCTAAAATTGTTAATGCTTCTATAGGTGTTATTTCAAGTGGATTTATAGTTTTTAAATATTCTCTTAATTCATCTGTCTCTTCCACAAGATTTAATTCAAATTGTTTTACTTTTTTATCTTTAATTTCATTTTTACTTTCATATTCATTTAATAATTCATTTGCTCTTTTTAATACACTATTAGGTAAATTTGCAAGTTTAGCTACATTAATTCCATAACTTTTATCAACAGAACCATCAAGTACCTTGTGTAAGAAAGTAATATCTCCTTCTTTTTCACTAATAGATACATGAACATTTTTAATGCCTTCAAATTTATTTTCCATATCAGTTAATTCATGATAATGTGTTGAAAATAAAGTTTTACATTTAATTGTATTGGCAATATATTCAATTATAGAACCAGCTAAAGCCATACCATCATATGTACTTGTTCCACGTCCTAATTCATCAAATAATATTAAACTGTTCTTGGTAGCATTTTTAAGTGCATTAGCACTTTCTTTCATTTCTACCATAAATGTACTTTCTCCTCCAACCAAATCATCAGAAGCACCAATTCTTGTAAATATTTTATCAAATATAGGTATATTACATTTAGTAGCAGGTACATAACTTCCTATTTGATTAAGAATAGCAATTATTCCAAATTCCCTCATATAAGTTGATTTTCCACTCATATTTGGTCCAGTAATTATAAGAATATTAGTCCATTTATCTAATATTACATCATTATCTATATATTCTCCTTCAATAACACTTTCCACTACTGGATGACGTCCACCTAGTATTTCAACTATATTTTCATCGTTTATTGTCGGCTTAATAAAATTAGACTCTTCTGCAACTGTAGCAAATGATTGCATTACATCATAAAAAGCAATCTTAGAAGATACTTTCTGTAAAGCAGGAATATATTTTTTAATTTCTTCTTTAATATTACAAAACTCTTTATATTCTAAATTATTTAAACTCTCTTCTGCATTTAAAATTAAGTTTTCTTTTTCTTTTAATAATGGAGTTATATATCTTTCACAATTAGCAAGAGTTTGTCTTCTTTCATATTGGAATTCTTCTTTTACATCTTTGATTTGACCTTTAGGTATTTCGATAAAATATCCAAACACCTTGTTATATCCTACTTTTAATCCTTTTAATCCAGTTCTTTCTTTTTCTTCAACTTCAAACTTAGAAATAAAATCTTTTCCACCATTCTTAATACCTCTAAGTTCATCTATTTCACTAGAATATCCTTCTTTGATTATTCCACCTTCCTTAATAGTAAGTGGAGCATCTTCTTTAATAGATGATTCTAATAATTTATATAATTTATTAAATTCTTCTAATTTTTCTTCTTCTAAATCTACTAATATATTATTAATATCTGGTATGACTTTTACACTTGTTTTCAACTGCAGTAAGTCTCTAGGTGTTAATGATGAACATGCTACTTTACCAGTCAATCTTTCTAAATCATATACTTCATATAATAATGTTTTTAGTTCACTTTTAAGTAAAAATTTATCTATTAATTTTTCTACTAGATTTTGTCTTCTTATTATTTCTTCTTTTACTATTGATGGGCTAATTAGATAACTTTTTAATAGCCTACTTCCCATCGCAGTTTTAGTTTTATCTAAAAATCCCAATAAACTATTTTGTCTATCTTTATTTCTAATTGTTTCAACTAATTCTAAATTTTTAATACATTCTTTATTTAATTCTAAAAATAAATTATTCTTTATTATTTCAAGATTTTGAAAATGACTTAAATCTTGTTTTAAAGAGTTTGTTAAATAATTTAATACTAATGAAGTTGTTGCTACTAATTTAGAATCATCTATTCCATCAAAAACATTTTTTAATTTAAATTCATTATCATTATTATAATAAGATACAAAAATGTTATAATTTGTTTTTAATGTGTGTATTAATGAAACATCAAAATTATCTTTTACAACAATTTCTTTAATACTTAAATTAACCAAATTACTTATTAGTTTTTCTTTATCATATTCAACATATGTTGCATATACTTTTCCACTTAAAAGATCAGCATATGATAAAACATAAGTATAATTATAATCTGATATACTTGCTATAAAATTAAATTCGTTTTCAGGGACAATTTCAGTACTTGTAAGTGTTCCAGGACTAACTATTTGTATAACCTCTCTTTTGACAATACCTTTAGCAGTTTTAGGATCTTCCATTTGCTCACAAATAGCTACTTTATATCCTTTTTCAATTAATTTTTCTAAATATATATTTTTAGCATGATGAGGAACTCCACACATTGGAACTCTTTCACTAAGTCCACATTGTTTACCAGTAAGAGTTAATTCTAGTTCATGTGATGCAGTTATTGCATCATCAAAAAACATTTCATAGAAATCACCTAATCTATAAAATAAAATTATGCCCTCATATTCACTTTTTGTTTTTAAATATTCCCTCATCATTGGGCTAACACTATCAAGTTTTACATCTTTTCTTTCCATAGTTATTATTATATTACTTTTTTGTTTTTTTTCAAAGAAAAATATCTAACATACATATAATATATTAGATATTTTATATTTATTGATGTGCTGCAATACATTTCTTTATTTCATTATAAATAAATTTATAGCCTTCATCATTATAATGTTCACCATATTTATCACTAGCGCTTATAAAATCCATCCATTCATCTATTGATAATTTATTATATATATCACAGAAATATACTTCTTTACCAGAATTATTTGATTTAATTTCTGGTATACAAGTATTTTGCATATAATTATTAAATGATGTTACATCTGTATTTTTATGCCAAGGATTTTTATTATCATCAACTGGTGTTACAGATATAATATAAAATTGATTATTACTAGACATATTAGATACAAATGATTTATATCCATTACAATATTTATTTTTATTATGTAAATCATTCGTTCCATAATTAGCAGTCACTGCATAATAAATATTTGGATTATCATCCAGTTCATTTTTTGCTTGTTTTAAATGTGTTTGAAAATAATCATTAGCAGTTGTACCTGCTTTTGCATATATACTTTCTTTCTTATCATCAAATCCTAATTGAGATTTTATACCTCTATATGCAGATGTTCTTGAATCTCCTGTATAAATAATATTACTCTTTATATTAGTAATATCTACATCAGTATTACCACCATCAACTAAATTTCTACAATCATATACTCTTGCAGTTGTATAATATATTGAATCTGTATTTCCTTTTCCTATTACTTTTTCAATTATTTCAATAAAATCTTTTCCTTCATTTCCAGCTTTTTCAATAGCTTGCTCTATTCCAGTAAATGCATGATAATGAGCATTTGTTAAAGTACCATCTGCATTTGCAATAACAAAATATTTTGTATTCTCAACTGTATCATCTATTTCTTCTTTATATTTTCCACTATCATAATACATTCTTCTAAGACTAGTTCTATAGTTTTGCGAGCAGCTTCCTGCATAATAGAATATTTCCTTTCCACTTCCATAAGTTTCATTATCTCTAATTGCATCTCGAACTGCATTATGAAGAAAAGATGTTTTGTATATCAACATAAAAGCATATCTCGAATCAGCAGAAATTTTTATCTTCTGTTCGCCAAAAAATACACCTTTTTGATACTCAGATAGTGGTAAAGGATCTTTCGCTTTTGCAATACCATTAGATAAAATTAATGCTCCTCCTGGAAGTTCTTTTTCTGGATTATCATATCTATACTCTTCATCATTACAAGTTAATAATCTAATTTTTACATCCTCTTGATTTAAAATCCATGTACATGCTTCTTGTAATTCTGCACTTGCAACAATATCACTTCCTAAACCAGTGGATTCTCCATATGGTGAAGTTTTTCTATTTTCATCTATTAATGCTTTAACAGCTTCTAGTCTTTCTTCATATGATGACCTTTTATCTTTATCTTTTACATTTGGCATATAATTTTTGGCATTTATATAATCATTTATATTTAATGTTTCCTCTGCTTTACTTACTAGTTTCTCTGCTTTATCTTCATATGCTTGTTGCAATTTTTCACTTGATATTCCTACTATGCATTTTGTATATTCACTATCGGGTAGTGTTACATTCATTATTATTCCTACTAATAAAGGTACTATAAATATTAATACTGCTGCC
>JAEEGL013660901.1_pt1 | contig 26904 bp, 25 predicted proteins | sample 9134231 | NCBI WGS metagenome assembly JAEEGL01 (sample SAMN16246548, study PRJNA631951) | gut metagenome | biome: gut microbiome; feature: rumen; material: fiber-attached | host: Bos | place: Iran: Karaj | collected 2018-10 | reverse complement strand
GAGGGCTTTGATGCGATAACCGAGCACTTTGATCTGTTCGCCGACGGCGGCGGATTTAATTTCCATGAACGATGCCAGGGCATTGACGGGACCGTCGCGATCGACCAGAAAACCGATGTAAAACGGTTCCAGATGCGCAATTTCGTTGATGTCATCGGTGTATTTCCGATCTTCTCCCGTCGCGGGATTGGTACCCGTCGGAGCGGGGTTCGACAGGCACGGAAAGCCGACGTTCGGATCTTCGGGGAATGTCCGTCGTTCGCCGTCTTTGGTGTAATACAAAACAATGTATTTAAGTTTATCGAGCAACGTCAGTTCGCCGAAAAAAGAAATTTCGTTGTTGTCCGTTCGATCAACGCTGTCTTTCGAATAATAATCCACTTCGGCGGACGTGTCGTATCGGTCGATCCATTCCGTTTTGTCGGATCCTTTTTTAAAATAACACGTGTACACGGTGCGGTTGCCGGTCAGTTTTTCGGTTTTGATTTTGGTACGCAGGTCATTAACGGAAGAAATGTTGTCCGGAATTCTTGACTGAAATTGACCTTTGCTTTTGGCTTCTTCCCAATTGACCTCCGTGTTTTCCGGCATGGTGTAGGCTTCGGAACCCTGTGCGGTGCATTTGTGGGTACTTTTCGTTGGTTTTGGCTTTACGACTCCATCACTGTCTTTGTACACATCCACATACGTGATATCGAAATTTTTCGGCACCATGTATTCGGAGAAAGTTTTTTTAACCGCTTCTCCGTCAATCTCTGCAAGACGCAGCTGCGTTAACAGTTCATGTATGGCGGGATTTTCAAAATCTTCCGTTCGGATCAAAGTTTGCAGTCGGGATAAATCGTTTTTTGCGCTCGTGATAATTTCGTGCAGGTTGTTCAGTTCGGAGACGATTTTTCGTACGTAAAACTTGTAAGCTTCATTTCCTTTCTTACAGGCGTTGGTGAGTTTGTTCTCATCGAGGATTTTGGCGATATCGAGCGGGAAATCGTACGTTCGCACCGACGAAACCAAAGACAGAACGGCATTGAATTGATCTTTTAAAACGTTCTCAATCTCTTCCAGACCGACCGTTTTTGTTGCCGTATCACCGAGAAAAAATCGAACGTAATCATTATAAAGTGCTTTCGCGTTTTCCGAATCGACGGCATCTGCGGTCGGTTCAACGAGCGCAGTCTGCCGTATCGCACGCACCTGCGCCAACAACGCCGCCGTATTCAACGCATTTACATTGAGGGAGTTTGCCGATGAGACGGGAGACAACATGTGCTTTTTAACACAGCAGATTTTGTGCCAAAGGCTATTGCGCAACGCGACAGGGAAGATTGTGCAAGGTTCAGTGCGAAATGTGTTTGACAATAAGCATTTTTTCGCGTCAAATGAGCGAAATGTTTGTTAACGTTCTCATCGATGGTCGGCTTTCCTAAAAAATCGAAAAAACCGTCGCCGTTTTTCAAGAAACAGTTTTCCAATTCGCCGCGCAAGAACAAGCAAATCCGTGCGCGTGAGGTGCGCGTCATCGGTGCGGACGGGAAACAAATCGGAATTTTGCCGTTGCAGGATGCGTTGGATGCGGCGCAGAACATGGGATTGGATTTGGTGGAAATTTCGCCGAACGCCCAACCGCCTGTGTGTAAAATCGTCGACTTCGGCAAATACATGTACGACGAAGGAAAGAAATCAAAATCGAACAAATCGGCGTCTGCGAAGTTGAAGGAAATCAAACTCGGAGCGTTGATCGGAGACGGAGATTTTGAAACCAAGCGTCGGCAGGCGGAGGGCTTTCTTTTCAAAGGCAATAAATTAAAGATTTTCCTCAATTTGCGCGGTCGCCAGATGGGTAATCCGCAGTTGGGTGTTGATGTGGTGCAGCGGATGGCGGACGATTTGAAAAATGTCGGTGCGGCGGACGGAAAGGTCACCTTAAGCGGTCGAAACGTGTTTGTGATGATGTCGCCGTTGCCGACCGCAAAGCGCGTTTTGATGTACGGCAAACCGACCGAAGAGGATGCCGACGCGGAACCGATGTGATGCTCTTTTGGGTTGCGTCCGTCCGTTTGTCGGTGTTGCATTTTGCAATTGCGGTTTTTTCATGGTCGTGGGTCGGTGTTCCCGATGTCGCGTTTGCAGATCGGTCGGTTGGTAAAAATACCGTTGGTGCTCAGAAACAAGCAATCGTCAAAGCAGGTAAAAGTTCTTTAAAAATCCCTCAAACGAAGGCGGATGCTTCAAAAGTAACGATGAAGAAGATTCCTTCACCGTCATTATCTCAATCAGCCGTTTTAAAGTCGTCTCAGAAAAATACCGCGAAGAAAGTTGTACCGCAAAAATCCCCAAAAATAACGAAAACTTCGACAACGGTTTCGAAAACAGCTTCTCCGAAAGTTGCTTTATCGAAAAATCAAACGGTTGTTTTAAAAACAACAACCGCGAAGAACGTCGCAGTAACTCCTAAAAAAAGTACCACAATTGTTCCCTCGAAGGCGTTTGTTCAAAAATCGCCTGTCGCATCCAAATTCAAAGCACAAGCGTCGTCAAATGTTTTGAATGCAAAAGGAACGTTAAAATCATCGCAGGCGGTTCCGCAAAAACAAACCGCATCAAAAGTTACCTCAAAACAGTCCGTAACTCAACCGAAACCTTCGATTGCGGGTGCATCGGGCGTTACATATAAGCCTTCGCCTGCTTTACCCGTAAAATCGACACAACCCGTGTTTTCGATGAACATCTCCGTCCGTTTGTCGGACGTGGCAAAACAGTTGCGTTTGAAGTATTCCGTGAGCCGAGGTACAATCCTGTTATCCGACGGCAGAAATTGTTTTGAGTTTCAAAGCGGCACCAAAGAGGCGAAGTTTAACGGTATAAAAATCTTTCTTTCATTTCCGATCGAAAAGCAATCTGTCCCGATGACGCGGATCAAAAAGTTGGTGTATCGTTTGGGATTACTCACGGAGGAGTACAGCATTCGCACGGCGGATGTCGAAAACATTCTTAAACCGCTGTTGTTCCCGCAAAATTTTGTTAAAAAACGGGCGAAAACAATCGTCATCGATCCGGGACACGGCGGGAAAGCGGATGGAACCGTTCAAAACGGGCTGAAAGAAAAACTTCTTACGCTTAAAACCGCGCAACTGTTGGCTGGTAAATTGCGCTCGATGGGGTATATTGTGTATTTAACGAGAACCTCGGATGTTGATGTTTCGCTGAACCAACGGTCGTTGTTTGCAAACATGAAACACGCTGATTTGTTTGTTTCCGTTCACTATAATTCGGCACCGTCGGATCAGGCGCGCGGCATTGAGGTTTTCGCATTTCCGTTGGCGAGATCGCCTTCGAGCGATCAGGTTATAACGAAGGAATTCAGTTCGATGCCGATCAATGTATTTGACGGACAAAATTCCCTTTTAGGTTGGCAGGTGCAAAAGGAAATCATTCGAAGTACGGGAAGCGTTGATCGCGGTGTGAAGCGAAAACGCCTGGCGGTCTTGCGGGAGTTGAATTGTCCCGGAATTCTCATCGAATGCGGCTTTTTGAGCCATCCGGCGGAATCAAAAGCCTGCAACAGTGCCGATTATCAGGAAAAATTGGCGCGGGCGATTGCCGACGGTATCCGCGTATACAACGGAAGCTAAAAAAAAAGAGGTTCGGTTGCTTCCCCGAATTTTAGAAAATTTTGCGAATGTTTGTCAGGTGTACGGACGGAACGCCATTTTATACATTTTTCGGAAAAACAAGGAATGCGTAAAATCCGAACAGCCTATGTTTTCCGCGCGACCTCCCCGCTTTTGAGGGATGCTTTGGTACAAAGTGCGAAAAAAAATCTTGTGTTGTATTATGGTAAGAGAAATAACGACGATATTTCTTATTTATCCGCAGCACTTCGCGCCATCACATCGCCCATATAGGCGTATAATTCAAAGCCTTTTTGTGTGCAATCGACCAAATCCTTTGCCAAAACAACGCGATTGGGTTCGAAGAGCGTAATAACAGTCGAACCGCCGAAGAGAAAGTAACCTTTTTCGTTGCCTTTTTTAACAAAACTTTCGGGTATGAACGTTTGTTGGACACTGCCGATGCAACAGGCACCGACTTCAATCATAGCGATTTTTCCGAAGTGTTCCGATTGCAAAATTGTCAACCAACGTTTATTTTCGCCGAAAATTCGCCAACTTCCTTTCAGCGCCAGAGGACTTACGGAATACAAAAAACCGTTAATTAAATGCGTTGCTTTCGGGACACCGTCGCACGGAAAATGAAAGCGATGATAATCCACGGGTGCCAACCGACTGATAACGCAGGTTCCGTTTTGAAAATGTCCTGCGAGTGTTTCGTCTTTGAGTAATTGTCGAAGATTGAATGCACCGCCTTTGATAAAAAATTTCTGCGTATCTTCGATAGTTTGAAATCCCAAATGACGACCGTCGCACAGGAAGCACAACGTATCGGAACATTCACAAATCGGTCGGAATTTAGGCTTAAATTTTCGGTCAAAAAAATCGTTAAAATGTCGATATTCCTGCGGTTGTTTTTCAAATTGATTGAGATCGATGGCGTATTTTTCGGCAAACGGTCGGATATTTCTCTTGGAAAATTGCGTATTCATCCACCAACCGACGCACTTCGAAAACCAAGCGTGCTTGAAAAAAAGCTTTAACACCAACCGACCGACGCACGTATCGTACAAAAATCGCAACCAACGATGTCCGGGAATATTTTCGGCTTCAAGGGTTTGGCGGTAACGGTGGAAGTAGCGGATGTCGGAGTGTTGTACTGCTGTCGATTTACTTTCCAATGCCATGAAAAACAGAAGAATGCTTTACGTATGCCTCTGCATTTTCTCACTCAGAGCTTTTTCAAAATGCCTTGCAAGGCGTGTGAACGGAAGCCCCATCAATAAATAAAAGAGCGACACCAAAATTCCGAAGCCGAAATAATTGAAGTTCGCCGCCGCAAAAAGCTGGTAGGTGCGGCTGAGTTCCACGATCGTGATCAATGAAACCAAAGAGGAATCCTGAAGTAACATAATAAAGTCGTTGGTAAGCGGCGGCAGAACCGTACAAACCGCCTGCGGGAAAACGATGTGCCAAAGTGCCTGTGTGTGGGTCATCCCGAGGGCACGTGCCGCCTCCGTTTGTCCGACGGGGACGGATTGAAAGCCAGAGCGGTAAATTTCCGCTTCGTACGCCGAATAGTTGAGACCGAGTGCCAAAATTCCGGCAACAAACGGGTTCACGCAGACCCAGCTTGCAAACGGTTCCGATAAATAAGGTGCCAGGTTCGGCAATCCGTAAAAGATAAATAATAACTGTACCATCAGCGGCGTACCGCGGATAATTTCGATCCAGGTTGCTGCCAGACACTGCAACCAACGAAAACCGTAGGTTCTGAATACGGCGAGGATAAAACCGAAAACAAGTGCCAATACCATGGCACCGAGAGAAATTCCGAGGGTGACGACGGCGGCTTTCCCGAAGCATGAAAGGCTGTTTAAATAACAATTCCCGCTTTCGGTCTCCGATTGGACATCGGCAATGTACCGTTCCAGTTCGGTTGCCGGTGTTTGAGGTACGGCGAAAGTTTTAAAGTACATTGCGGTTTCGGCATTCCAAAGTCCCCAGCGTTCGTAAATTGCGCGCAACGTACCGTTGTTTTTCAAATGCTCCAAAGCGTTATTGACTTGTTTCAATAAATCGGGATGGTCTTCGCGAACCGCAACGGAAAATTCAATGCGTCCGACGGGTTCCAGCATGCGTATGCCGTCGTCGACGGAGGCATAATAGAAAGTCTCCGGATGATCGGTCATGACGCAATCCAGGCGTTTATTGTTTAAATCCGCATAGGCTTTCACTTCGTCATCGTAGATCACGAAACGTGCGCCTAATTGCCGAACCGCATTTTCGGCGTGTTCCGAACACTTCAAAATGCCGATTTTCTTATCTTTGCACTGCAAAATGTTCTTAATCGGTGAATTTTGCAAAACCACCGGTTGCAGGTGCGTAACATAATAAGGCTCGGAAAGCAAAATGCCCGCTTGCTTCGCATGTTTTTGCCACACATTGCGAACGATGGCATTCATCAGAATATCGTATTCGCCGCGTTTTAATCCAGAAACCAGCATCTCGTAATCATTCGGGCAATACTGCAAATTTTTTCCCATGAAGTCGGCAATGTTTTTTGCAACTTCGTATTCAAAACCGGTGAGTTGCTCGGGATTTTTCGGATCGTAAAAGACATGCGGTGCGCCTCCCTGACCGTCGGCTCCCCAACGAAGAATTTCTTTTGCCTCAGCGGTTACAGAGGTCAATAAAGCAAAGAAGCACAAAAAAATGCTTCGATAAAATCCCTTTTCCAATGAGCAGAAAACGTTCATTTTATGCGTTTATTGCAATCAAAAGTTCCTCACGGGTATTTTTCCAAAGTACCGCAAATGCAGTCTTTGGTTCGTAAGAAATGGAAAAACAGAAAAAGGCGTCGGGAACATTCGTTTTACTTCCGTTTTCACATAAACTTTTTTAAAAACTTACGCGTCCGTTCGTCTTTCGGAGCGATAAAAATCTCGTCTTCATCCGAAATTTCCACAAACTCCCCTTGTTCCATGTAGATAATGTAGTCTGAGGCATCTTTCGCAAAGCGCATTTCGTGCGTCACCACAATCTGTGTCATGCCTTCTTTATCCAAATCGCGCATGACTTCCAGCACTTCATCTACGCGTGTCGGGTCGATGGAGGAGGTGGGCTCGTCGTACAGCATTACCTTCGGCGACAACGCCAGGGCGCGTGCAATGGCACCGCGTTGCTGTTGACCGCCCGAAAGTCGAACCGGATAACGGTGCGAAAATGCCTTCAGCCCAACCTTATCCAAAAATTTAACCGCAATCGCTTCCGCTTCATCGCGCGACTTTTTTTGAACAATCATCGGTGCCATCATGACATTTTGCAGAAGGGTTTTGTGCGGGAATAAATTGAAGGTTTGAAACACCATCCCGACCTGCTGACGCAATGCATGCGCTTTTTCGTTAAAATCCTGCATCGGCGCGCCGATTGTTTTACGTTGAAGCGAAATGCCGTTGATATTGACGGAGCCGCAATCCAGCACTTCCATGCCGTTTAAACAGCGCAAGAACGTTGATTTCCCGCAACCGGACGGACCGATGATCGATACCAAATCGCCTTCTTCGATATCAACGCTGATACCTTTTAAAATAAGCTCCCCGTGATAGTACTTGATGAGGTTTTGAACCCGAACAAGCGGCTGATGCTGAACATCAACACCCGCTACCGCTTCCCGCGATGCATTTGCTCCCATAGACATCCGCCCCTTGGTTTCATTGTTCAACTCGTGTTCTACTTAACAAACCTGGAGCGAGCGAAGGGGTTCGAACCCTCGACATCTACCTTGGCAAGGTAGCGCTCTACCTCTGAGCTACGCTCGCAAACAGTTCCACTGTCGGAGGATTTTTGCGTGGCGTCAAGATTGTTTTTTGTAGGGGGAGAGCGATTGTGGAAAACGAAGTGATTTGGGAGTGTAATGCATTTTACGGAAAATCAAGAACATTTAACGCCCGCGAAGCGGGACTTTCTGCGTAATCAACTGTCCTTGAATGAAGGTTGTGAAGTAACGAGAACACCGTTTGGTGTACCAGGTGGATGGTAATGAAATTACGTTTCTGCGTTGTTGGAGCCATTATGAGTGAGAGAGGAGGAGATATGGAAATACATTGCAACCAAGGTTGTGCGGTTTGAACGGTACTGTCAGAAAGAAGTATCGATGACGTACTTAATATTTTTCCCCACCGTCGATTGCGGTTTGAATTTCTTTCCGGGATAATTTTTTCAAATTTGTGTCAATCAACCCGATGCGAATGCGTTCGCGCTCCGACAAAATTGAAAATCGCTCTCCTTTATAGGTAAAAAAAACGGGCTTTTCGTGAATGTGCTTCATGATCGAAAACAACTCCTTCCGTAATCTGCTCGCCGTTATACTCTCATATGGTCTTATTATTGTACAACCGGTACTCTTTGACAACCGTTTTTGTACCTCCGGATTTTATCAGTTGGCTCGGTTTTAATCATAGACAAAAAACGTTTTTTTGGGCAAAATCAAGGTATGAAATTTGTGCGTATTTTTGTTTCTGCCAGCCACAACGTTAGTATTTAACCGTTTTTAAGAAAAACACCCGTAATTCCCAGGCGGTTTTTTTGAGGTAGATTCGAGTCAAAATGCATTTTTTCTTGCGTTTCTTTCAAAAAACCGTTGCTCTAACGGCAGTAATGTAACTGTTGAAATAACGGTGATAGCAATCAAAGAGTATGGAGAAAATTACATTAAATATCGAAGAGCGCGGGCAGTACGGTTCGGGTGCCTGCGGGCGTTTGCGTAAGGAAGGCATCATTCCGGCGGTGGTCTACGGCCCTTCGGGGGCGCAAAACGTGCAGGTGCGGAAAGCCGATTTTCGCAAGATGATGCTCGAAAAAGGTGAGCGCGCGGCGTTGATTGAGTTGCATTGCGGTTCGACGGTGAAGCTGTCGTTGTTGCAGGCGAGTCAGCGCAATCCGCGGACGGATGAGTATTTACATATCGATTTTAAAGAGGTGGATCCGAATAAGCCGATGGTGGCGAAGGTTCCGTTAAAGTTTGTTGGCGAACCCGTCGGTGTAAAGGACGAAGGCGGTGTTTTGGATATTGCCCGTCGTGCGGTGAATATTGTGTGTTTGCCGAAGCATTTGCCGGAATTTATTGAGGTTAACATTTCCGATTTGCATTTGGGACAAACCATCCACGTGCGCAATTTGCCGAAGTCGGAAGGTATTGAATACAAAACATCGGCGAGTGAGGTGGTAGCTTCCTGCGTCAACATGGAGGAAGAGACGGGAGAGACTGCCGAAGCCGGTGCGGCGACTTCCGCGACCGCAACCGCACCTGCTGCCGAAAAGACGGACGCAAAGCCTCAGGCTGAGAAGAAGTAAGCGGAAGCTGTTGACGGCATCTTTCGGATGTTCAGTCAGATTTAGTTTTCTCGGATCGTTCTGCGAGTGTTGATTTGTTGAATTTGCGGTTGATGTCGGCGATGCTTTAGGTGTTTGCGATGTTTCAAGTCCGCGTGTGCATGGTGGTGGTCGGAATAGCGCATTCTTGAACAGCGGAGGTTGTTTGGTTGCGGGTGCGCGGGTTGAATGTTGCACCTGTCGTGGAAAAAAATTAAAGAGGGCGTCGGGCGATTGTTGCTGTTTAGCGCGAAGGTACGTCGGAGGTGGCTTTGTTTCTCGAGCTTCCGCTTTGATTGTTTTGAGAAGTTTGAAATAAATCGCAGGCGGTTGGTTCGGTTCGTTAATTTCCTTGAATCCATTGTCCGTTTATTCCGACAGGGCAGGATGGTCGGGTGCTTTTTGATGTAATTTTTGTACCGCTTTTTGTCGTATTTAAACCGGGGATATAGAATATAATCACACAAATTGCTTTGCATGCTGAGCAGGTTGCAATACACAGTCGCAAAAAAGCATTGCGGCAGGGTGGGGTGGAGCGAAAAATTAAACCATGCGGTCGGTATCTTTGTTGGTCGGCTTGGGTAATCCCGGGCGCGAATATGATTATACGCGGCACAACTTCGGGTTTTACCTGCTGGATACGTTGGTGTTGCACAAAAACGCCTCATGGGTGGCGGATGCCAAATGTTGCGGTTTGATTGCGAGCGTGGCGTTCGGTTCGAAAAAATTGATGTGCCTGAAACCGCAAACGTTTATGAACAACAGCGGTATTTCGGTGCAGGCGTTTTGCGGGTATTACAAAATTTCGCCCTCAACCGTCATGGTCGTTTGCGATGATATTTCCATCCCATTCGGGAGTTTTAAAATTTCAACCATTCCCGGAACCGCGGGACATAACGGGATAAAAAGTATTGCCGCGCACATCGGGGGGGATTTTAGTCGCTACCGTATGGGATTGGGAACCAAGCCGCCGTTCATGAAGCTGGATGATTATGTTTTGTCGCGTTTTTCCGAGGATGAACGCGAGCAATTGCCGAACATTGCGACCGTTTTCGAAAAAAACATCGAAAGCATCGTTGACAAGGGCATTGAGAAGGCTCTGAATGCGATCGGTGCTTGTGCATAGCGCGAAGGTATGGCGATGGCGAAAGAGCAAAAGAAACAGATGAGGGAATACGAAGCGACGTTCATTTTGGACACGCGGAAGTGGCAGGAGCCGATTGAGGCGTTGTTGGAGCAAATCAAGTCTGTGATTAAAGAGATGGGCGCGGAGATTTTGGAGGTCAAAGATTTGGGTTTGAAGTCGTTTGCGCGTTGTCCGCGGAAGGATTTTATCGAAGGTCAGTATATTTCGATCAAGTGCAAAGGCGAGAGTGATTTTAATCGCATTTTGCAGGAACGCATCGGTTTAAATCCGAACGTCAATCGAGTGATGGTGGAAGCCGTCAAGGCGTAAGCGGGAAATTTATGGCTTCGTTCAACAAAGTTTTGTTGATGGGGAATTTGGTGCGCGACCCGGAATTGAGGGTGACGCCGAGTGGCTTATCGGTGTGTCGTATTACGGTAGCGTGTTCGCGGACGGTGCGTTCGGAAAAAGCCGAAGGCGGTTCACGTGAAGAGACGACCTTTGTCGATGTTGAATCGTTCGGCAAACAAGCGGAGTCGGTTGCGAAGTTTTTCAATAAAGGGCGACCGATTTTTGTGGAAGGGCGTTTGCGACTTAACGAATGGACGAACCAAGCTGGCGAGAAACGAAGCAAGTTGGTGATTGTGCTGGAAAACTTTACGTTTGTCGGTTCAAATCCTAATTATTCCGGAAACGGTGCGCCGCAGCATACTGACAATGCTTCCAATAAAAGTAATTTTGCATCCGAAACCGCGGAACCGTTGAATTCCGCCGATGAGGATGTGCCGTTCTAAGGGAGAGTTTTGAAGTTTGGAGTTTGTCGGGTTTTTTTCAAGTCGGTTGCTGGAAAGATTAAAAAAGTGTAGATGAGGAGTTGTAGGTTATGGCACACGTAAATGTTTTGCTGTTGAAGCAATTAAAGGGGCACGGGGACGAAGGAAAAGTTGTTCGCGTGAAGGCAGGATTCGCGCGGAATTTCCTGGTTCCAAAAGGGTGGGCGATTCCCGAGTTTCGTGCCAATAAAAAGCAGGTAGAAGCTTTATGTAAGGCGCGGGAAATGCGTGAAGCAAAGGAGTTGGAGGAAGCGAAAGCACTTGCCGAAAAGCTTAATGTAACTTCTCTGACGATTGCGGTCAAAACGGGCGAAGGCGGGAAGTTGTTCGGTTCGGTTTCGAATACCGATTTGTTGAAACGCCTTGCCGACGAAGAGGGTATTGTGCTGGAAAAGGAATGTTTGCGTTTGCCGCAACCGATCAAGACTTTGGGGCACCATGCGTTTCAGGTGCGTCTGCATAAAGACGTCGTGTTGGATGTGCCGGTGGAAGTCGTTTCCGAAAATCCGATTGAATAAATTTCGGTCTTTAAATGTCGAAGAATAGTTCCGAGGCGTCGCGCGAGCCGCCGTACAGTGCGGGGTATGAGCAGGCGGTACTGGCGGCTTGCATGCTGGAAGGCGGGCAGGAAAGCGTTTCGGGGTGTTTGGAGTTAAAGCTGTCGCCGCAATCCTTTTATATCCCTGCGCACCAAGAGATTTTTAAGGTCTGCCTGGATTTATTCAAGGCGGGAAAGCCAGTTAATACATTGACCGTCGGGGAACAGTTGCGCGTCGACGGCAAGTTGGAGCGGGTGGGGGATTACGCCTATTTGAACGCCGTCAGCGATCGCATCGAGTCGCCGGCAGGGTTTCAGTTTTATGCGCAGGCGGTTAAAAATTTGGAAATTACCCGCAATTTAGTTCATTTTTTCCTGACGGGACTGGAAGATGCCTACCGCGGCATCAACGACATTGACCAATTTTTGGGCAATGTGGAAGGGCGAGTGTTGGAAATCAACCGCGATCGCGCGGTAGATTCCGCCGTGCCGTTTCAGGTTCCGTTGTCGCAGGCGTCGACGGCGATCCAAACTTTATTGACGCATCCCGGTGAAATTAACGGCGTTCCGAGCGGATTTCACGATTTGGATGTGTTGACCAACGGTTTTCACGGTTCCGAAATGATTGTTTTGGCGGCGCGTCCCTCCATGGGTAAAACCGCACTGGCACTGAACATTGCCGAAGCCGCCGTTTTGAATAAAAATCCCGTTCCGACGTTGTTTTTCAGCCTGGAAATGAGTGCGGAACAACTGGCGATGCGTATGATTTGCAGTCACGGGCGCGTGAATATGACGAAGTTGCGCGCCGGATACCTGCGGGATCGCGGCACACAGGAGCGGTTGGCAAAACAGGAAGATGTGTTCAAGAAAGTGCCGTTTTGGATTGATGAATCGAGCAACCTCACCATCCTGGAAATGAGGTCAAAGGCGCGTCGTTTGCATGCACAACAGGCATTGGGGTTGGTGATTATTGACTATTTGCAGTTGTTGTCGGGAACGGATCCCAAATTACCGCGCGAGCAGCAGATTGCGGAAATTTCCCGCGGCGTTAAAGGAATGGCGAAGGAATTGAACGTTCCGGTGATTGTGCTCAGTCAGTTGAACCGCGAGTCGGAGAAGGAGCATCGACAACCGCGTTTGTCGGATTTGCGCGAATCCGGTTCGATTGAGCAGGATGCCGATTTGGTGTTGATGCTCTCGAAATCGTATGAAAGTTTTAAGTCTTCGGAAGAAAATGCGGATGCGCCCGAGGATGCGACGTTGGACGCGGTGGTGCGGGATTTAATTATCGGGAAACAGCGCAACGGTCCGGTCGGGACGGTGAAATTGACGTATTTGAAGCCGTACACGCGGTTTGAAAGTTTTACGGCGGAACGATCATGAGTCGAAGGGTAGTGTTTTTGTTTCTTTTGTGTTGTTGCGGCTTTGTCGCGCAAGCGCAACAGAGGGCTCCGAATACGATCACCGGGGTGCAAAAGGCGGTTGAAGCATCTTCGGGTGTTGAAAAGGAAACGGTGGTAAATTCGGGCAACGGTACGGTCGCACTTTTATCCTCCGAGGCGGTTACAACGCGAAAAAACAAAGTTTCCGATTCTCCGGAGCAAGGTTCGGGTCTGCGTGAACTTGAGGAGAGGAAGGCTTCCAAATCTTATATTCGGTCGCGAATGCAGTTCCGAAAAGATCTGAAGGAGGCACTCGGAGAGAGCGTTTCGCCGCTTGAGGAAGTTTCGGAGTCGCCTTTGGGCGATGCGGTTTCGGATAAAAACAATACAGATGCGCGCGCCCAAAGGGCATTACCGGCAGAGCGGATTGCAAATGTAAGTACGGAGGCGGTTGCGGGCAGTACCAAGGAAGGAGAGACGCAAAATCATTCGGCAACCAAGGCAGATGTTTCGGACGACGAGGAGATCGCAAGCCGTCTTCAGCGCGCATTGGCGGAGGATAAGAAGTTCGATTTTTTGGATAACGGAACGTGGCGTTTGGGTGTGCTTAAAATTACGCGCAAACAAACGGAAAGCGTTTCGGAAGCCTATGTTCGGTCGTTATTGAATTTTAAAGAAGGCGATGCGGTTTCTAAGAAAAACATTCATGCTTCCATTAAGCGATTGTACGAAAGCGGTTGGGTGAAAAATTGCGATTGGGGTCTTCAAAAGACGGGCGAAGGGACGTTCGATTTGCATTTGACGTTGGATGTGTGCCCGAAAGTTTCAGGTTTTTACTTTGAGGGCGTTAAGTTTTTTAAGGACAAGGAGTTGATTGCGGAGATGAAAAGCCGCGTGTATCAGCCGCTCAACGAACAGCGGTTGCAGGCGGATCGCATGCGGTTGCTGGATGTGTATCATGCGAAGGGCTTTTTTGATGCGGAAGTCGAGATTGGGTCGGAACCGAGCCAAGAGGGATACGAAGAAATTTGCGTTTTTGTGAAAGAGGGACGGCGGCATAAAATCCGCAGTGTGTCGTTTGAGGGCGTTACGGCGTTCAAACAGAGCGAACTGAAGGATTTGTTGCAGACGAAATCCTGGAATTTATTCTCGTTTTTTTCGAAATCCGGTCGTATCGAGGAAGAAAAGTTGCAGGAGGATATCGAAACGTTGCGCAATTTCTACATCAATGCCGGGTATTTGGATGTGAAAATCGATCGCGACGACGTGATTTTGGAGCGTGCCAAGAAGGCGTGGACGATCAATGAAGAACATTGGAATGTCATTTTTTGCATCGACGAAGGCGAATGTTATCGGATCAACAACACAACCGTTTCTTCCGATCAACCGAACGACAATGAACTGTTGCGGGTGTGGATCGGTCTAAGAGAGGGCAGTGCGGCGTCGCCCGTTGCGATCGAAAACGCCTGCGAATTTATTCGCGAATTTTACGGTTGCAAAGGGTATGCGACGGCGGATGTTCAAGTGAAACGTACCTTTGTCGGCGACCATCGGATGGATGTACATTTTACGGTGCAACGCGGTCAGTTGTATCGCATTCACTCCATTTATTTGACGGGCAACTCCCATACGAAATCAAAGGTTATTCTTCGGGAATTGAATATGGCTCCCGGGGATATTATGGATTTGGCGCGCATGCGGCGTGCCGAGGCGCGTCTGCAAAATACCGGCTTCTTTAAATCGGTTGCGCTCATTCCCGAGGATTGTGATCGCCCCGGCGAAAAGGATTTAAGGGTGGCGGTTGAGGAAAATAAAACCGGAAATATTGCGTTCACGGGCGGGTTTGATAACGTGAGCAAATTCAATTTCGGAATTACGTTGAGCCAAAACAATTTCGATTGGCAAAATTCGAAAGATTATTTCCGCGGCGCGGGGCAGAAGTTTCAAATCGGTACGTCTTTGGGTAAATATACAAAGTCGCTGGAATGGTCTTTCGAAGAGCCGTGGCTGTACGACCGCGAATTGGCTTTCGGTTTCAGCAACTTTATCTCCGTCAGTAAGTTGGACAGTAAATCCTATAAACAGCGACGCATCGGCGGCGAAGTCTATCTGCGGAAGCGTCTTTTTGAACAGGTTATCGGGAAGTTGTATTATCATTTGGAGCATTTTAAATTGACGGGCGTCGATCGGAACAACGAGTCGCAGGCGGTTTTGGACGAACAGGGCGGTCGAGTGATTTCGAAGATCGGTTTTTTGATGGAGCGCGACACGCGCAATCATTTTATTTATCCGACGCGCGGAACCTATATCTCTTGGGATAATCAGTTCGCGGGTCTCGGCGGTGCCACAAAGTACTTTCGTACGAGGGTCGGTGCGGCGGGGTGGTATTTAGTCTCCCCAAATCACGAACAGGTTTTGATGGTCGGCGCAAAAGCCGGATACGTGCGCGGGTTATTCGGTAAGAATGTTTCGTTGTACGAACGCGAATTTCTCGGAGGTCCCGACGATTTGCGCGGTTTTGATTATCACGAAGTCGGTCCGAAAGCGAAGGATAAAACTGAAACCAACTTGGGCGGTCAAATGTTTTGGTTCGCAAAAACGGAGTATTCGATCAAACTGCACGATATTTTTCGCGTGGTCGGTTTTTGCGATGTCGGTGCTTTGTATAAGGCGAGCAATGAGAAATACCACCTTCCGAAATCGGGCGGTTTGAATGCCGATGCGGGTTTCGGGTTTCGAATTCATATTTTAGGGACGCCGTTGCGATTGGATTTTGCTTTTCCTTTGCGAACGGATCCCTATAATAGGAAGAGCGCGCCGCACATCGCCTATTCGTTCGGTACGTCGTTTTAATTTGCTATGGAAAGTTCACTGTTGAAAACATTAAGTTTCGGCATCGGCATGATGTCCTGCGTTTGTCTGTCTGCCGCCGAAAAAAAGGTCGTTGTTCCGTCGGACGGTTCGCAGGCGCGCGTTGCGGCGCAGGGAAAAACGTTTGCGGTGGTGGATCTTGCCGAGGTGTACAGTGAATTTTATCCGGCAAAAGCGGCGCAGGAGAATTTTCGCTTGTTGGCACAACAGGCGAAAAGCAAATTGGAAAAAATGATGAACGAAGGGAAGCCTTTGTTTGAGGAACGCGATACGCTTATGAAGAAGCTGGATGCGCCCGCTTTAAGCGAAGATGCCCGAAAGAAGCTGGAAGAGCAGTTGACGGAAGTTGATGCAAAAATCCGTCAAAAGGGCGAAGCGATCGGTCAATTCCAACAGGAGAAAGAGATGAAATTGAACGAGCAGCGGCAAATGATTTTGGCGGAACATTTTAAGGAAATTAACCTCGACATGGAGCGGATGGCGAAGGAGAGGAATTTAGCGTGTATTTTAAACAAAACGGCTATTTTGTATGCGGAACCCGCTTTGGATTTGACGGCGGATGCCGTTCGCGAGGTCAATAAGCCTTATCAAAAGGAAATAAAGGAAGCGGAGAAAAAAGCGGCGGAAGCAAAGGCGAAGGCGAACAAGACAAAAGAATCCGGTAAGAAGTAAGCGTATTTTATGCCTTTTTGACGGGAAAACGGGGAGTTCAGAGCAAAGGCGGATTGCGAGTGATGTGGGTTGCGGATGTGCTTTGAGTTTATTTCAAAGGACTCGGTTGTAATGCCGTTGTGAAAGCGGGATAGTGATTGTCGAGTCGTGTGTCGGTGGATTCATGGCTTATCAGGTTCACGAATATGTCGGCGACTTAGAGTACGGGGCACCTGCTGAAAATTGTGGATTTTACGGAAGCTGTTTTTGCTTTTGGAACGGGAGTAAATTTGAAACGTTGCGCGGTTTGATGTTTTTGTGTAGAATTTTAAGAAAGTGGTACGGAGAAATTGAAAGAACCTGAATGCAGTCTTTAAGTTATACGTTGGAAGACATTATTCGGTTGGTGCGACCCGATAAAATACAAGGACGCTCCGACCAAAAGGTGTTCACGGGGATTGCGAGCCTGGAGAAGGCGCAAAAGGGCGATATTTCTTTTCTCGGAAATTTAAAATACAAATCGCAGGTTTTTCAATCGAATGCTTCGTTAATTTTGCTTCCGACAACCTTTGTCGGAACGCCGCACGATGGGCAGGTTTTTTTGTTGCTCGAAAATCCGTCGAAGGGGTTGGATGCGATTTGTCGCGATATTGAGAAAAAAACAAAACCTCGTTTCACGCCCGGTATTCATCCGACGGCAGTCATTGATCCGACGGCGAGTATTTCATCAAAGGCTTTTATCGGACCTTTGTGCGTCATCGGCGCGCATGCCGTGATTGAGGAAGAAGTTGCCTTAACCGCGCACGTTTACGTCGGCGAACGCGTAACGATCCAATCGCAAACTATTGTGCGTCCGAATGTTTCGCTGTTGGAAGGCACACACATCGGACATCGTTGTTACCTGGATGCGGGCGTGGTGATCGGTTCCGAAGGTTACGGGTACGAAACGGAGGACGGGAAACATTATCGTTCGCCGCAACTCGGGAGCGTGGTATTGGAGGATGAAGTCGATCTCGGAGCCAACACGACGATTGACCGTGCGCGCTTTGAAGAAACCCGTATCGGTGAAGGAACGAAAATCGATAATTTGGTACAAATCGGGCATAACGTTATCATCGGGAAGCATTGTTTTATCGTGGCGTTTGTCGGGATTGCCGGCAGTACGCATATCGGGGATTACACCATTCTTGCCGGACAAGCCGGGATTGCGGGACATTTGCACATCGGTAATCATGTTACCGTTGGGGCGCAGTCGGGCGTTTCGCAGGATTTGGAAGATCATGCCTTTGTGCGCGGGACAGTGGCGGTGCCGTTCATGCTGGCGCACCGCATCGATCGCTTAAAATGCAAACTACCTGAACTTTTCAAACGCGTGGATCGTCTGGAAAAAGTTTTTTCTTATCTGAGCGCGGATGTAACGAAGGGTTAAGTGCTTAGGGTTTTCGGGTTTCGTGTTTAATGGTCGGCGTATTGTCGCGGTTTCGTAGGATAAAATACGGGAACCGTGTCGAGAGTGTTGTTTTGTGCATCCGTATTGTCGTGATGGGTGTTAAATTTTCGTTTTTTTAAGATCTTTTATAACATCGTCAAAGCATAGAACGACTCTGTTTGTGTCTTCGATTGCATAGAACGGTTATGCGGTTCGTGGTGGTTTTTCGCGGAATGCCAGGTCGTACGCTTGCCACATTGTTCACAATTTATTCAAAGTACCGCCTTCATCTTTATACCGCGATCCCGCCGTCGGTACGCCGTTTGAAAAGTTGTTCGGCGATACACAAAGGATATCATTCTGGACATCGCAATCCCATCTAACCGCGGCGATTGTTTAAAATTGCGCGTGAATTGGAGGCGGTATTCGGCGGAGGCGGGAATAAGATACCGAGGTTTGATATCTGAAATACCACGAGTGTTACCGCATAACATTTTGTAAAACCCATAGGGTGGGGATTTATCACAGTACCATTGCGAACAGACGCGGTGCGTTGTTCGTTAATGTGTATTTTCCTGCAGGCGTTTTGCGTCGTTTCGTCGTCTTTCGTAGGCAGTTAATAACCACACGATATCCTCCGTTTATTCACATTTTTCTCACATTCTAAAAACATCTCCTCCTCTCTTAACACGAACCATTTCACCCCTTCTCCTATCCATCTTGTCCTCATAACCCCGAGCACATTCTCTCTTCTTCCATCCCCCAAAAAAAAACTCAAAAAACCTCTTGATACTCTTTCTAAAAACATCAAGCCGATTTTATCGGCCGAAAAAAACTGCGGTGAACATTTGTGAACTTATGAAAAATCATATTAAAAACTACATAAAAATAATGGGGCTGGCGGCGGTTCCGTTCGGAACCGCGCAGGCGGAGGACTTCGAAATCAAGGTGACGCAGGAGCATAAACCTGATGCCGAGCATTTCAGGATTTCGTTTGGAGACACAGGAAAGAATCTGCGCACGGCACATATCGTATGGCCACACGATAAACAGTACCCGAATCCGATTTACAAGCCAGACGGATTCTTAAGATTTTACCATGAAGAATTGAGGAGGGAAGAGGATATACTCAAGGATAAATTTTTTTTGAGTTCAGAAGTATTACGTTCGGAAGAGTTTGCGAATATGGTCGAGCATGCAAGACATTATTACGGAGGTGAAATCGATCATTTTTACGGGAAGCCCGATAGTAAAGAGTTTTACCGCGAGAAACTGCACCGTGTTATACGTCCGATATATTCCGAAGGCATGTTTGAGAGAGTATCAAATGCATTAATGATGAAAAAGAGTGGATTGGAAATAGTAAGAGATTTCCAAAAGAATGAGCTTGTGGAGAAACGTTGGTTTAAGCTACGGAAGCGTTGCGAGTTGCCGCATGATTGTAGCTATGTGTGCTATACACATACGTGGTGTGGTGGCGAGGTTTTTCTGGTGAAGGATTCACATCATTTGTTTAGCGATTCGGAATATGTGCTCGTTATTTATCCACCCAGATGGATTAATGATTGCAAAGGGAGATTATTGATATCGTCTGATATCCCGACGGTGCTTGTTAATGATAGCGGATTTAGACACTTTACAGCTTATTGTGCTACGAGGGAAATTTTAGATAGAACTGCCAGAGAAAAACTTTGTGAAGGATTATTTCCTGGAGAATTTTACCATCGTCTTTCTGACCTTACAGATTGTTTTATTCGGGTAAGATCTTACGCCAATGAACAGTCCGTGAGTGATTTAAAATCTTTGCCGGTAAGAGATTGTTTTGAAGTTGAGGGTGGAAGGGTAACCGGCGTTTGGCTTGATGGTAAACGTTTGGATATGGACGTGAGCGGACATCTGTTTACAAGTTTGTTGAAGATTATGGAGTATGCAGAGGTCTTCAAGGATCCCAAGGCGCGACAAGATTTTGAGAAAAGAGATGGGGAAAAGAGTGTCTACCAAGGGGCTATCAATATGAAGCTTTCAGGAAAATTAATGAAAGAAGAGGGAAAGAAGAAGGAAAAGGCGGATAATGTAAAGAAGAGCGAGAAAGACCCGTTTGAAATAAAGCAAAATAAAAAAGATCCGTTCGGAGAAAATTAAAACTCGTATATCGGAAACCAGGTGCCGCTCTTATGGGTGGCGCCGTATGTTTTTTGTGCGTTTTCTGAAAAAACAACTCGTAAATCCGACATTTCAATCGACCTATATTCTTGACAACGCCCGAATAACGTCAGAAAACCGTGTTGTTTTGAATATGATTGCGTTACAAGAAGCCGCCAAAAATAACCTATTTTCGAGAAAGAACGTTCTCGCAAACATCGTCCCGGGTATCATTGTCGGTATCGTCGCGCTTCCGTTGGCGATGGCGTTTGCGATTGCAAGCGGCGTCAGTCCCGAAAAAGGTCTCTATACCGCGATTGTTGCCGGATTTTTCGTATCCGTTTTCGGCGGAACGCGCGTGCAGATTGCCGGACCGACGGGCGCGTTTGTGATTTTGCTCAGTCGCATTGTTCGGGAGCACGGGTTTGAAGGTTTGCAGCTGGCGACGTTTTTGGCGGGTATTTTTTTGGTTTTGATGGGCTTGTTGAAGTTGGGTTCGATGATTAAATACATTCCGGAACCCGTCATTGTCGGCTTTACGTCGGGAATTGCGTTGACGATTTTTGTCGGTCAATGGAAGGACTTTTTCGGGTTTTCGGAGCCTTTGAGCGGTGCAAATGTTTGTGAAAAAATCATCAACACCCTGCGAACGCTTCCGACCCCCGACGGTTCAACGACAATGCTTGCCGTTTTAAGCTTGGGCATTATTCTCTTTGTCAATAAACGCCTCAAACCAATCCCGGGGTTCCTGGTCGCGCTCGTTGTCGCAACGATGGTGCAAAGTCTGTTCAAATTCCAAACCGTTGCCACCATCGGGAGTGCGTTCGGCGGTATCCCGCAAACGTTGCCGTCGTTTCGGTTCCCGACGTGCTCGTGGAATTTGGTAGCGGAATTGATCGGACCGGCGTTTACGATTGCGTTGCTCGGAGCGATCGAATCGTTGCTCTCCGCCGCCGTCGCCGACAGCATGACGGGAACGTATCACCGTTCCAACCAAGAGCTGATAGGGCAGGGGATTGCCAATATCTTCGCACCGATGTTCGGCGGATTTGCGGCGACGGGTGCCATTGCGCGTACCGCCACCAACATTAAAAGCGGCGGGAATTGTCCGTTGGCGGGTATCGTTCACTGCGTTACGCTGGTGCTTTTTATTTTGTTGCTGGCACCGTTGGCGTCCGCCATTCCCATCGCCGCCTTGTCCGCCGTTCTGTTCGTTGTCAGTTATAATATGTGCGACGGAAAACGTTTTTTGCGACTTCTTACGACCGCGCCGAATTCCGACCGTTTCGTGTTGCTAATGACCTTTTTGTTGACGATTTTGGTCGATTTGGTGGTGGCGGTGAACATCGGCGTTGTGTTTTCAACGCTGTTTTTCATGCGACGAATGGCGAAAACCGTTCAAATCGAACACGATATGCCGGAAATGCTTCAACACGAACATCCAGGTGTGAAAATTCCGAAAAACGTCAGCGTTTATTCCATTGAGGGACCGTTTTTCTTCGGTGCCATCACTGCGTTTCAATCGGCACTGTCCGCGGTGCATTCCGACGTAAAGGCGATCATTATTCGCCTGCGACATGTGCCGTTCATCGATGTGACCGCCATGGATTCCCTGCGAACGTTCACGGGCGAATCGGAGCGCAACGGCGTGCATGTGGTTTTTTGCGAAGCCAATGCCTTGGTACAAGCGCGTTTGTCGCGGGCGCATTTAACGGATTTTTCCCGCAACGAACATTTTGAGCGTTCTCTGGAAGATGCCGTTGCGGTTGCCGAACAGAAAGCCGCTTTGACGGTTTAAAGGAGATAAAATTGCGATTTTGTCGAGAAAAGACTAGAATATGTTTATGTCGGTCGGTTTTAATGTCCATGTCGGAAATGTTGCGGAAAATGCGGCTTCGGGTCGTATTTCCGACGGAGTCGGTTCGTTCGTCGGTCATTCGGTGCGTATCGGGAATGAAGCGGTTGTGAATGCTTCGGAACTTTCGGGAATATCCAATATTCCGCAAAAATCCCTTCATCAGCGGCAAGTTTCGGTGGTGCATCCGTAATTTTTTTTAAACATTCCCGACAAGAGGAGCGAATTCGTGCGGTTAAAGAAGGCGACGAGTTTGCGAGAGGCGTTGCGACTACGCCAAAAAGCCCGATTGTCGGAATGAGTAAAAGCCGTCTTTTGCGATAATGATGTGATCCAGGAAACGAATGTTGATGAGCGTGCAGGCGTAATGCAGACTTTGCGTGATTTGGAGATCCGTTTGTGACGGTTGCGCGTTTCCCGAAGGATGATTGTGCGCTAAAACAAAGTTCACCGCACCGCGCATCAGGGCGGAACGCAGGACTTTCTGCAGATAAACCTTCGTACGGGCTCCCGCTCCTTCTTCCAGGCGTTCGATGCCGTCTTTCATCAGGCGGTAAGCGGCATCCAGGTAGGCGATTTCGAAAACTTCGTAATTCAACGATTCCAGGCGCGATTGCCAAAATTGCACCAGGGCTCCGTTGTTGGTAAAAATCGGCAATTCAACGGTCTTTTGTTGCAAATAATACTCCGCAAATGCCTTGATGAGCAAGAAGCAAACCGTCGATGCTTCGCCGAGTCCGTCGAACGTTTTCAGTTGCGTCGGATCGGCATCCAACACGTTGCGAATGCTTCCGAACCTTTGTATCAATGTCTTTGCGAGTTCTTTAACGTCCCGCCTCGGAATGCACAGCGTCAAAATCAACTCCAGCACTTCGTGTTCCGCAAAACCGCGCAGTCCCGTCTTCAAAAAACGTTCGCGCAGGCGTTGGCGATGTCCGTTGCGATTGTCCGACATTTTGCGCCTTCATTTTATGAAGTCAAAACGTTCCTTCAAACGTATAAAAAAAGCGACAGATATTTTCGGAAAATCCGAAAACGCCTTTGAAGATTGTGCGGATGATGAAATTACATCTCGTCTTTCAACGGGCGCGACATAAAGCGATGCATGATGTCTTTTATCGGAGCCTGTTCGTAAAAAACCGCATACAGACCGTCCAAAATCGGTGTATCGAGATTGCGTTCCTTCAAACGTTCGTGAAAGCGGTGAATGCTGGCGTAACCTTCGACGGTCGCTTCCTTTAAAAGCGTTTCGGGCGATTGTCCCTGTGCAAATGCAAAACCGAAATGATGACTGCGTCCCGCGCGTGCCGTCGTGAACAAATCACCCAAACCGCTCAGTCCGTAAAACGTCTCCCGACGTCCGCCCAGGCAAACGCCGATGTCGATCATTTCTTTCACCGCACGCGTCAAATACGCCGCGCGCGCGTTGTTTCCCAATTCCAGACCGTCCAAAACGCCGATGCCGATGGCATAAATGTTTTTCAGAGAACCGCCGAGTTCCGCCCCCGTCACATCGTTGCCGTAATAAATACGCACAGCTTCGTTCGAAAATGCTTTTTGCAGATTGCGCCGCTCGATGCGGGATGCCAAAAGCATCGCCGCGGGTTTCCCTTCCGCAAATTCTTTTGCAATCGTCGGTCCCGCCAAACACATCGCATTAACGTTCGGCAACAGTGCTTGAATAATTTGCGTCGGCGTTTGGAAGGTTTCTTCATCCAACCCTTTCATCAGGGAAATAACATCCGTCAATTGCGCTTCGTACACCTTTAAACGTTCGCAGGCGGTTCTTAATCCCTGCACGCGACAGGCGAGAAACACAACGCACATTGGTTGCAAATAATGTTCAAAGTGCGTATCGATGCAGATGTTTTGCGGTAACTCGACACCTAATCGATTGCCGTGTTCCCGTATTGCCTGCGCTTCCGCCTCATCCCAGGGGACCAACACTGTCGACAGTCCGTTTTTGGCGAGATGTACCGACATTGCCGTTCCCCAGGCACCCGCGCCCATGACAATGCAGGAACCGACTTTCCCTTTACCGACTTCGTTGCTCATTGTTACCAAAAATTGTGGAGAAGTTGGCGATTTTTTCAATTTTATTATGCAACAAAAGCATCAACGGGAAATTTTTTCGTTTTATAATAAAAAACCTTTCCACAAAAACATCTTATACAGAGGCATTCACCACTTCTTCGTCGAAATAATTGAAATCCATGCCGGCATTGACCGTCAGTGTTTGACCGTTGATGCCACTCGAAGCGGAGCTCAAAAGGAAAATCGCCGCATTGGCAACTTCCTGCGTGGTAATGGCGCGTTTGCGGAGAGTTAATTTTTCCGCAAAAAGATAATTCTTCAAAAACCCCGGGATGCCCGCCGAGGCACTGGTCTTTAACGGTCCCGATCCGACGCAATTAAAGCGCACTTCGCTGTCGGCACTGAAAGATTTTGCCAAAAACCGCACCGTACTTTCCAAAGCCGCTTTAATCGGCGACATGTACCCGTAGTGAACGGCGGTGACTTGCGATGAGATGCCCATTGTTACTACGGAGGCGCTTTTAGAGAGTAAAGTCTTGAAGTGTTTGGCAATTTCCACCAGCGAAAAGCAGGAAATTTCCGTTGCCTGCAGGAAATCAGCCCTCTTGGTCTCGTGAAACGGCTTAAAACCTTCCGAAAAATTCCCAAATGCGATCGAATGTAAAATACCGTCGATGGTTGAAAATTGCTTTTCAATATCCGAACGCAGGTGCGAGATTTCCTCTTCCCGTTCCACATCGCAGATGAACAGTTTTTCAGACTCAATCCATTGCGACACTTGTTGCTTTCGCTGTTCGGAACGCACCGAGTATAACACCGTCGCACCGCATTGTTCCAAGGTCTGCCCGACGTGCCAGGCGATGCTTTTTCTATTGGCAACCCCGAACAGCAGGAAAGTTTTTCCCGCAATACCCAAAAAATCCATACGTTACGGTTCAATGGAGGTTTTCGGTACCATCCCGAGCATAAATGTCAGGGCAATAAGCAATTTTTCGCCCTTTTTGACATTCCCTTTAAAGAAATAAAATTCCTTCATTTTTTCCGTCAGTTGCACTTCCAAACGCAGGCAATCGCCCGGAAATGCCGGTTGTTTGAACTTTGCCGACTCGATGCGCGTCAAAACGGGTATTTTGCCGCCGTCTTTGTCGGTTTCGTTCAAATAACGATTCATCAAAATGCCCGCCGTTTGAAACAATGCCTCGCACATTAAGACCCCCGGCATGATCGGCATCTGCGGGTAGTGACCCTTGAAAAAGTTTTCTTCCGCACGCAATGTTCGTTCCGCAACAACACTTTTATCCGTTATTTCCAAAACGCGATCGACGAACAAAAACGGCGGTCGATGCGGAATGGCGGACAAAACATCCTCGGTTGCATTCAAAACCATGCCCTTATGGTGCGATGTTCGAGGCGGATTGTAAATTTTTTAATGGTTGGGAAACGCCATTGTACTTACTGTGCATGTGGTGCTTTTTTTAAAACTTCGACAGGGCACCAAGTGTTTTTTGTCTGAAATTTCAATATCATCCGTTGTTTGACTGTTTAATTGTAATTTTTTCGAATTTTCACTGGCATCTACTTTGAGTTTTTCAGGGATTTATACAAATTTCGGTATGTTTTTCCTTGTAGTACAAACACAAAGTCCGTCGGTATCGATGTGCCCGTTAAGCTGTGTGTTCGACGCTTGAAAGTGTCTCGGTACTTATAAGAAAAATGTTCACGGTCGGTAAGCCGGATTCTGTACCTTTGAAAGGTTGCATTCATTTATCTCGCGACGCATCGCAAAAATCGCAATGCACCGTGCCCTTGCGGGTGCGACGAACCCGAAGTCTTTGGGCGAGCAACCCAACTTCCTATTTCGTCTTGCACCGGATTGGGTTTATCCTGCCGCGAACATCGCTGTTCGTGCGGTGAGCTCTTACCTCGCCGTTTCACCCTTACTCGCTTGCGCGGGCGGTTTATTTTCTGTGACACTTGCCGTCCGAGTTTTTACGCCCGTCCCTCGCTTGCGCGAGGAATCCTGCTCTGCGGTGTCCGGACTTTCCTCTCCGTTTTTGCGGAGCGAATGCATCGACCGTGAACAGTTTTACTGAAAATGATGCAGTGTGCTTTGGCAACGATTATATTGCTGCGAAGTACAATAATAAACAACTTTTCATTCTTCCGCCAAAAAATTTACCGCCTTGTTTTTCAAAAAAATATACTGACACTAACTTTTTCAAGTGATAGTATCAACACGTGGTGTGCTAATGTACTTGGCGCATGTATTGACGAACAGGAAAGTCGTATGGAATACTCGGCATTCGATTTGGCAAGGTACGTTTTGAAAAAATGTATCGATGAGGATCATCCTATCAGCAATTTGCAATTACAGAAGATATTGTACTATATCCAGGAGTGCTTTTTAAAAGAAAAGGATCGCAAGGCATTTTCGGAGCCTATCGAAGCTTGGCAATACGGTCCCGTTGTCCCGAAAGTCTACGACAAATATTGTATCTATGGTGGCAAGACCATTGTCTGGATACCGGAGGCTCCCGATGTTGGATTGAAAGACGAAAAAGATAAAGCGTTAATCGATGGCATTGTGGAGGAGAAAAGGGAGTTGGATCCGTGGAACATGGTGCAAGAAACTCACAAAGAAGACGGTGCATGGGCAAAGATTTATGATGACGGCAGAGGAGCCTACAAAGTGATTCCCGTTGAAACAATAAAGGAGTACTTGCAAAAGCGGTAAAAGCTTGCAACCGATGGACTTGACAGAAGAGAATTCCAAAAGCAAGAAACTTTGTGGGATTATTGTTGAGCTTTCGAAAGAAAAAATAATGGGGGATCGGATTTCGGATTTGGCGTCGAAGTTAGAAGCACTTTATGACAATGGCTTCAGGCACTTTTATTCCGATATTTCAGCCATTTTGCAGGAAATTAGAAAAAGCAACAGATTCGGTATTGAGATAATCCTGAGCAATTTAAACAGAATTAAAGAGAACTGTTTGAGTGCAACCAAACGGGATTCGAAAGATGATTTTTGTAAGACACTCAACAAGTTGATCGACCATATT
>JAEEGL011563744.1_pt1 | contig 26904 bp, 24 predicted proteins | sample 9134231 | NCBI WGS metagenome assembly JAEEGL01 (sample SAMN16246548, study PRJNA631951) | gut metagenome | biome: gut microbiome; feature: rumen; material: fiber-attached | host: Bos | place: Iran: Karaj | collected 2018-10 | reverse complement strand
GGTGAGGTGATGCGTTTCTGCCAGGCTTTCAGGACTGAACTGTACCGTCATATCGGTCCTGATGAGGATGTTCCCGCAGGCGATATCGGTGTTGGCGGCCGTGAGGTAGCTTATATGTTTGGCATGTATAAGAAGCTGACCCACCAGTGGAACGGTGTGCTGACCGGTAAGGGTCTGGAGTTCGGTGGTTCACTGATTCGTCCTGAAGCCACAGGGTACGGAAACGTGTATTTCCTGTGCAACATGCTCGCCACCCGCGGTGAGACCATCAAGGGCAAGACCATCCTGGTGTCTGGCGCCGGTAACGTGGCCCAATACACTGTTGAGAAATGTATCGAACTGGGCGGTAAGGTGGTGACCATGTCAGACTCTGACGGTTACATCTACGATCCGGACGGCATCGACCGCGAGAAGCTGGACTACATCATGGAGCTGAAGAACGTGGAGCGCGGCCGTATCAAGGAGTATGCCGAGCAGTACGGTGTGAAATACGTGGAGGGCAAGAAGCCTTGGTTTGAGAAAGCCGACATCGCACTTCCTTCCGCTACTCAGAACGAGATTAACGAAGAAGCCGCCAAAGCACTTGTTGCCAACGGTGTGATCGCCGTGAGCGAAGGCGCTAACATGCCTACCACTCCCGAGGCCATCAAGGTATTCCAGGATGCTAAGATCCTGTACTCACCGGGTAAGGCAGCCAATGCCGGTGGTGTGTCGGTGTCAGGTCTGGAGATGAGCCAGAACTCAGAGCGTCTGCGTTGGAGCCGCGAAGAGGTGGACCAGAAGCTTCACGACATCATGAACGACATCCACGCTAACTGTGTGAAGTACGGCACAGAGGAGGATGGCTACATCAACTATGTGAAGGGTGCTAACATTGCCGGTTTCCTGAAGGTGGCAAAAGCCATGATGGCTCAAGGCATTGTCTAAACGAACACAAAACCATAGCTAATATATCATCCGCGGGGCGTGAGCCTCGCGGATTTTTTTGATGGGGAAAGGGGCGCATATGGAGGGATGGGGGCGCCGGGAATGATGGGAAATGATGAGTGCGACCGAGATCGGTCGCACTAAGGGGATGAGCGCAATGAGGGGGATGGGCGCAATGAGCGAATGGATGGCTGAGGGGATGGATGCTCTGAGGGGATGCGCGCAATGAGGGGCGCAATGAGGAGAGGGGCGCGCTTTTAGACTGCGGTGCTGGAGGGAGAGAAGATGTCTTCGATCTCAGCCATCTCATCTTCATCGAACCACCTGGTGAGCTTTTCTTTCGCTTTTTCCTTCGCCTCGTCGTTGATCTGGTCCCATACCTTTTTGAGGACATAGGCCAGCACCGCCATGTCGTCGCCCAACCCTACGATGGGTATGGCGTCGGGAATGGCATCGAGCGGACTGATTAAATAACCCAGCGCACCAATGATGATGGCCTTGTCTTTGACCGACACCTTCTTGCTGTTCAGTGAATAATATAGGATCAGTGCAGAATAAACCAATTTCGCCCCAGCCCTTTTAGCTATTCTCGATATTTTTTCAACAAATCCCTTTGAGGAGAACTTGTTTGAATATTTCATAAAATCGGGTAATTCCATCATCCTAAGATTTTTTGGTGAATATTGTGTGCAAAAATACGAAATAATCATTACCTTTGCAAATAAATCTATTTAAAAAACATCAAAATGACATTTCCATTAAGCGACGAAACTGTATCAGCCATCAAAACGGCAGTCAAAGAACACGCGAACGACCCTGATTTTCCCAAGATGAGTGATTATGACATCGACGAGGATGAATTGAAGGATTTTCTGTTTGACAGTCAGGTTATTGAAGAGGTGACGATGGAAACGGAGAAGAAACGTCTCACCCGTATTGGTATCATCTTCGTGATTCCCGTAGCCATCATGGCATGTTTTACATTTGACACGAAACTCCGCTTACTCATCGGGGTATGCGGGGGTATTGTGGCGTGCGCTATCTATCTGTTGTTGGAGAAGATTTACCAACATCGACAAGATAAGAAACGAGCAGAATCGGGTGCCGCACGTTACTGCGATGCAGTGTTGGAAAGGTTGAAGGTTGAGGGGTGAGAGAAAAAAACAAGCAGTGGTCCTATAAGCCGGGTTCTGTTCTCCATAGCGAGCTATGGAGCATGTGCCATTTATCTACTCCGTGAGTCACCCCACGGCTCCAGCGTTCTACCCTCCGTCGTAGCTTCGTTCGGGCGGGCATCCCTCGGACGACGGTTTACGCGAACTTGCAGCCTCCAGCAGGCACAGCCCGATGATCACCCATCGGCTGGTGGTCTCTTACACCACCTTCTCATCCTTACCCCGCATACGCGAGGCGGTTCTTTTCTTCTACCTTCACCTACTGTCACCAATAGCTTCTATTTTCGGAAGTGGAGCGCCCTATGCTGCCCGGACTTTCCTCCTGCATATCCAGTATGCCGGCGGCACATCGGACCACTGCTTGTTATATCATTTCATTTAAGGACAAAACGCGAGAAGCTGTATTCCGTATAATTGCCAGCTTTCTCGTTCATCCTGATGGACTTGATTTCATCCGTCTTTGTGTCGATGCTCAAGACGAATGACGTGAACATCATTCTCCGCGCCTCTTTTTTGGTTGTGGGATTGGGGGTGATGGTCAGAATCAACATATTCCCACTTTTCGTCATCTTCAAGTCAGAGAGCTGTGAGATGCTCTTCTGTCCACCAGCGAGGAAACTCTCGAACACGGCTTGGAAAGAAACGAATTGAGCATTCGCCTGACTGGTTGTCGTGTGTTTCTTGCCGTTAGCCACCATAGTAAAGGTGCTGCCCTTCATGATGAGTTGATCTTTGCCGCCATCCATGATGATGCTCACCTCGTTGGGCCGTTTCATGGTCAGTTTTCCATACGTGACCACATCCTTGGCCATTGCTGTTCTGTGGGTGGTCTTTTTGACATCGGCTGTTACGGTATTCACATTTTTATACTTCGCTGCCACTTTCTGGAAATCAGCCTGCTGGGCTTGAGCGGCAGTGAAGAACAAACATAATACGCTAAAAAACAAAAGAGTTCGTTTCATTTTTGTGTATATTTATAGGGTTTAAATCTTTTATTTGACGAAGGAGAGGGAAAAAGGTTTAATGGAGAGGAGTGAAGGAGTGGAGACAATAGTTGGGAGATGGAGAAGGGCGCAGCCGAGATCGGCTGCTTAGGGGGAAATGGGGATCATGGGGCGGTCATGATTTGTTGGATGGGTTCTTTGCCGAGCAGTGAGGAGCAGGTGAGGAGGGCTGTCATGGTGACACCTTCGACGCCATGCAACATGAGGTTCTGACCGGTGAGCAAGAGGTTCTCGATGGGAGACTGAGGCGGGAGCATGGTCATATACAGATTTCTGCAATCCTTTCTGACCCCGTAGGCCGAGCCTTCCGGCGTATGGTTGTAATCGCGGTAAGTGAGAGGGGTGCTGACATATTTTGCCACCGCCATGTCGCCCAACCGCGGTATCACCGTTTCGGCCAATGCGATGCACTCTTGCGCCTTTGCCTCTTTCATGGCAAGATAATCGTCGCCCCGGTATGCCACCGTTGTCTGTTCCCATCTCCGGCAACAGTCCCAAGTCATTGGTGTGAGCAAGTCCACCTGCTCGGTGTAGTCGCCCGTCACAGGCGGCCGACAGCAGATCATCACCCGGTCAACAGTGTCCTCTGCCCCACCCTTTCCATCCGTGTTCCAGATGTCCGTGTTGCGATAGACGAACTTATTATGATTGAAGTAACGCAGTGTGTGCGGTTTGACGACCATTGACACCGTCAGCATCCCACCCGTGTTCTCCATCATGTCCATCCGTCGGCGGAACACCTTTTTCAGCAAGTGCGGCGCATTGACCATTTGGAAGGTCAACGCAGGATGCACATCGCTGATGAACGTCTTCCCCTCGTACACCTCGCCATTGCTGCATCTTGCCGCCACGATTCTTTTTTGACTGACATCGGGGTCGGCCAGCAGTTCCTCCACCTCAGCCCCGCAGACCACCTGTCCTCCATCGGCTTGTATGCGTTGGAGCAGCCGCTGCACCAGCATATTGCCCGGACCACGCAGTCGCCAACTGCTTTGTATGAAAGCGCTGTTGCCATGGGCGAACATGAACAGAGGCAGCGACTCCTTTCTCAATTCCATTTTAATGGCCGAGCCCGCGAGGATGTTCACCAGTTCCTTCCGTTTGAACAAATCAGAAAGATACTGGTAGGCATTCATCCCGAAGAAACGAAACGCCTCGTCAGAGCCGAACGCCACCTCCTCATTCACCCTGAGCATCTCCACATATTGACGGAGCGCCTCCCTTTCCGTAGGGAAATCCTCCGCCAAGGTATCCACGAAGTGTTGGTATCCCTCGGCAAAAGCGTATGTCTGTCCACCCATCGTGATTCTGTCAAAGCCATCCGCATCCAGCCGTTGCCAGGGCAGATCCATGAGTCCGACATAGGAGAAGATGGTGTTCAAGCGTTGTCCCTCCGCCAGTCCGCCGACATAATGGAGTCCCGTGTCGAACGCATACTTCCCACGCGTGTAGCTCTGCATACATCCGCCGGGTTGCGCCTGCCGTTCCAACACGAGGACGCTCATCCCCTGCCGGGCAAGAACCGCGGCGCACAACAGTCCGCCCAGTCCGCTGCCTATGATGACCACGTCATGCTTCATGCCGCCTTTCTGTTGAGCCACCTGTAGATGGCCGGTTGCAGGACGTAAGAGAGGATGACCGCCGAGATCAACCCCACGAGTGTGGAGAAGCCGACCGACTTGATGGCAGGATGTTGTGCGAGGAGCATGCTGCTGACGGTGACCACCAACGTGAAAGCACTGAGGAAGATTGCCGTTTTATGGTATTGCAGTTTTTGTTGATCGGGATCCGTCAGTCCGTTCATCACGAAGATGCTATAATCGACACCGATACCGAAAATGAACGTCGAGATGATGATGCTGATGAGGTTGAACCTCATACCGAACAGATTCATCGCGCCGAGCACAATCAGCCAGCTAAGCAGAATCGGCATGAACGCCAGCAGCGTGTTTTTGACGTTGAAATGGAAGCTGACCAGCAGCACAACCAACACGAAGAGCATGGACAGCCATTGCAACACATTGAAGTCCTCGCTCATCTGCATGAGCGTATCGGTCGTATAATAATAGGTGTCGAGCACCAGCAGATTCGGATGGCTTGCCACCGCGTTGCAGATACGCATATAGTCGCTCTCGCTGCTACGGACGGAGTCGTTGGCGCATCTCACCGAAGTAAAGCAGAGGTAGTCGCCACCATAGGACTGTTCCATCATCGTGGACTGATAGCCCTGCGGAATGATGTCAGCCTCATAGAGCGGGTCGGGTTCGTAGTCCGCCTCCACCGCGTCGAAGAACGTCTGGAAGGCCTCAGCCCTCAGTCCTGCGAGCGGAGCCGTCTGAGCGATCAGCGCGCGCACCTTGCCCAATCGTTCCGGCGTCCAATATTCTTTCCACGCATCGATTCGCATCTGCTGTTCGCGCAAGGGGATAAAGACCTGGTTCGTGCGGTTATAGTCCTTCACCAGTCCCAGTGTTTTGAGCGAATCGAGTTTTTTGTCAAGCACCTCGAAGTTTTCGACAGCCTCCTCCATGGTTTTACCCTGGCTGGCGAAATATTTCTGTTTATCGCCCGTATAAGTCTTTTGTCGAAGCAGTTGCTCCGAATGTTCCGTCAGTTCATCCTCGTAGCCCAGGTTGTGCATATCCGCATCGAAGTTCGTCCCTCCGATGAAATAGGCCACAACCCCCACCAGCGCCACGACGACCAGCGTCGCGATGAGCGGTTTCTTCCTGTCGAAAGGAATGGCATTGACCCTGTTCATCCATCCCCACAGTCTACCGTTCGCCACCATGCCTTTGTCCTTGTCCTCCTCAGGTTTGTTCATGAGGCGGTCGAGCATCTGCGGCAGGTATGTGAGACTGAAGAACGTCGTGCCCAGTATGGCGAACGCCGCGAACAGACCAAAATCCTTCAACAGTTCCGTTTTGATGAAGATGAGTCCGGCAAACGAGCCGATGGTGGTAAGACATCCGAGGCATACGGGTTTGACCTGGTCGCGCAGCATCTGTTCCGTGTTGCCCACATACTGCTGGTGTGTGAGCACGTGGAGCACATAGCTGAGCGCCACGCCGAGCACCACGCCGCCGATGCCCAGTGCGAGCAACGAGAACTGTCCCCGGATCCAGAACATCATCGTCAGCCCGAAGAGCGTGCCGAAGACGACCGGCAGGAACAGGAGGAAGGGGAAGGCGAGTCCCTTTCCTTTGCATGACTTCCTGAAACAGAAGAACAGGAAGATCAGAACCAGGATGACCGCCCCCGTGATGGTTGTGGTGAGATCGCGTTTGATTTGAGTGGAATTGTAGAACCCGCTCGCGGGCGTGCCGTGATAGGAAATCCTCACCTCCGGATGAAATGCCTCGAACTGTTTGATCAGTTGGTTGATCATCTCAAACATCGCCGCCCCCTGTCCCGTGTTAGTGGCCGAGAAGCGCGGCGTGATGAATGCGATGCACACAGTAGAGTCGGGCACGAAGAAATGCGAATCCACCGTTTTGTAATTGCCGGTTGATGACAGCAAGCCCCCCAGTGCCATATCGGCCAGCACATTCCTCATCCCCATAGGATCCAACTGTATCAGCTCAGGAAACATCTCACCGAACTCCCCTTGCAGTTCATCGCGGTTTTGCTCCATCTGTTCGGCGAAATGCTCACGGGTGAGCAGCGAGTCAAACTTCCGGTAAGCAGCCGTGTCGATGTAAGCCGGCAGATGTTCGGTCAGATAGTCCACACCGTCGAGCATCAGTTCATCAGGAATCCGGTAGAAAGCATCGGCGATGGTGCTGTCTTTTCCGTCTTTCACCATCAACGAGTCGATGAACTCGTCGCAGACCATGATGAGCGAATCGACCGTCGCCGAATCGTTCTCCGCCTCGAACAGCAGGAACGTCTTGTCTTTGATTTTCAGGTCGGCAAACGCCAGTTTCATGGTGCCATCCTCATTTCTTGAGGACGGCATGAGCTTGTCGATATCCTCTTCGAGATGGATGCGCGTGGCAAACCAGCCGAAGAAGATGAACAAAGCCGCCATCGATGTCCAGCAGACGAACTGATGATTTCTGAAATAGCGGTATAAGCTGATTAGCAGTCGGGTCATTTTTTACTCTTGGGGAAGATGAGTCTCGATATAGTCGTAGAGGTCGTTGAACGTCTTGATGGAAGACAGTTCGTTTTGCGGTATCGTGATTTTGTAAGTAAACTGCACGAGTGCCACGAGGTCCACGAGGTTGATGCTGTCAAGATTGAGAGTCTCTTTGAGAGAAGCCTCAGGTGAGAAATCACTCTGTTCGATTTCAAACTCTTCAGAAAGCAAAGTGTTCACCTGTTCGATAATTTCATTTCTTGTCATAATAAAATGGTTGATTAATGTGTGAGTGATATTATAAATTCTTTACAATCAATGTTGAGTTAGTGCCTCCGAAGCCGAACGAGTTGCTGAGGAACATATCGAAGTGCGCCTCTTTTGTTTCGGGCAGCACATTGATGCAAGCCGTCTCCTCGTCGGGGTTCTCGAAGTTGAGCGACCCGCCGATGAAATCGTTTTTCATCATCATCATAGAATAGACGATTTCGCTGGCACCTGCCATCCACATCTCGTGGCCCGTCTGGCTCTTTGTCGAAGTGACCGGCACGCGGTAGTCGCCGAACAATTGTGCGATAGCCATGGCCTCACGTCCATCGCCCGCCTTGGTTGACGTGGCATGGGCGTTGATATATCCGATCTCCGTAGGTTGCACCCCGGCCGACTTCAGGCACAGTTCGAGAGAGCGAGCCGGTCCTGCCACGTTCGGTGTCGAGATATGGTCGCCGTTGCCGGAGAAACCCCATCCGATGATTTCAGCGAGGATGGGAGCCCCTCTCTTAACCGCACTCTCATAGCTCTCGATGATGACCGTAGCCGCGCCACCGCCCGGAATGAGTCCGTCACGGTCGCGGTCGAAAGGCCGGCAAGCCTTCGTCGGCTCGTCCTCGCGCACCGAGAAAGCCATCAGTCCGTCGAAAGCCGCCACGCAGTACATGTTCGCCTCTTGTGCGCCACCGCAGATGATGCAGTCTTGCAATCCATTTTTGATGAGGAGGTAGCCCAGACCGATGGACTGCGAGCCCGAGGCGCAAGCCGCAGACGATGTGAGGTTGATGCCCTTCAAGTGGAAGAGCGTTGCCAGGTTCATTGTGACCGTCGAGTTCATCGACTGGAAGATGGCCCCGCTGCCGCAGGCCGCCGTTGACTGCATCTGTCTGAATTTGTCGAGCGACCTCATCGTTGCCTCCGCCACAGAGTCGTTGCCATAGATGACACCCACCTCGTGAGCGTCGATATAATCCTGTTCGAGTTTGGCCTGTTCCATGGCCTGTTTTGTTGCCATATAGGCATATTGTGCCTCTTCGGGCATGAGTTGTCTTAGATTTCTGCTGAGAAAGGGTTTCAAGTCAGCTTTTGGCACGTCACCGCAGAGCGCCGACCTGAATCCGGCGTCTTTTCTTTCCTGACTAAAGATGATACCACTTTTTCCTGTGTACAGCGACTGGCGCACCTCGTCGAGCGTCGTACCGAGGCACGACCAGATACCCATTCCTGTAATCACTACTCTTCTTTCCATATCCGGTTGATTCTATAATACTATTATGTTGATAATCATAAATTCTTGCAATAGCACCTTCTGCGCTTGACGAACTGCGGATGCAGCGGTTTCCACTGTGTCAGTTCCCTCACATTATTCTCGAGTTGTGGTCCCGTCTCCGCCCATTTGAATCCATACCTGTTAAAAATAGGTATGAGGTCGTCGAAGAAGAGCGCATTGACGCCCAGTCCTTGGTAGTCGGGACGGACGGCGATGAGCAGCATCTCCGCATTGTCGTCTCTTTTCCATTTGAGCACCTTGAGCAGATGATACCATCCGAAGGGCCACAGCCGTCCTTTCGCCTTTCTCATGGCCTTCGACATACATCCCATGCAGATGGCCACCCCCACCACCTCATCTTTCTCGTTGACGATGATGGGCATCAGTTGTTTATCGACCAGCGCGAGGTATTTTTTGACATATCCGTCCACCTGGTCTTCCGAGAGGCTTGTGAATCCGAAAATCGGTTGGTATGCCTCGTTGAGCAGGTTGAAGATTCTTCTTCCGTATCCCCCCGTCGTGATGTCTTTGTCCTTGACCTTGATGACTCTCAGTCCGACCTGTTCCCTGTCGTATTGCGACACCCTCTGATACTTTGGCGGCACCGTCTCAGGGATATCGACCCTGACTTGCACCCAGTCCACCTCTTTTTCAAAGCCCATCGCCTCCATGTATTTGGGGTAGTAAGCAGGGTTGTAGATGGTGTTCATCGACCCCAGGAGATGGAAATCCTCGACGAGCATCCCCTCCTTGTCGAAATCAGTGATGCCGAGCGGTCCGTGAATCTTTTTCATCCCTTGCTGGCGCCCCCACTCTGCCACCTCATCTATCAGTGCTTTTGCCACCTCGAGATCGTCGATGAATTCGATCATGGAGAACCTGACGTTTTCCGACTTCCATTTCTCGTTCGCCCTTTTATTGATGATTCCCACGATGCGCCCCACGGGTTTACGGTCGCGGTAAGCCACGAAGGGTTGCACGCGGATGGCGTTCTGTTTGTCATCTTGATGCGCCCTCAACACCTCCTTCACATCGGAGATGAGGTCGGGCACATACTGCTCGCATCCTTGATAAATCTGGTCAACGACATGGATAAAATCATGCATCTGCCGTCGTCCCACGACTTTCACAATGTTTATTTTTTCCATGTCTTATTCGTTTTTCTTATATCTTGTCCGATATTCCACGGGGGTGAATCCCGCCTGTTCGCGGAAATACTGGCTGAAGAACGACGAGTTGGGGAATCCCAGCTGGTTGGAAATCTCCTTGACAGACAAGTTCGTGTTTCTCAGCATGGCATAGCAATCCTCCATCACATTCTCCGTGATCCACCGGATGGGCGACTTGCCGCTCACCTTTCTGCACACCGTAGATAAATATTTCGGCGTGATGAACAATTTCTCGGCATAGAACGACACTTGTTTCCTTTTCTGCGTCTCATTTGCGAGCAGTTCGAGGAACTGGCTGAAAATCACCTTATCCCTGTCTGTCGTATCATCGTCATTGGGATTCATATTCTCATGGCGCATCAGCTCGTCGCAAATCAGCAAGAGCACGGTATGCAGGAAAGCGAGCGTGAGGTCTTTAGACAAGATGGGCTTATTCTCATTGCTGCCGAAGACCGAATTGGCGAAGCTTTGAATGCCTTCAATCCATCCGGTGTTTTTGACCACATAAATCTCTTTCATATACATTGCTTTATTCCAGATGGTGATCTGTTTCGCCAGCAGAGACTTCAGCAGTCTGTCCGAAACGAGCAATGCACTGGCCTCGATGTCGGTGCTAATGAGCATGGGTTGCACCAGTTTGCCTGCGGGGATGAGAAGCAGTTGTCCCGGCAGCACTTTCACCTGCTGCTGGCCTCCCACTTCCACAAGGATTCGCCCCCCCGTACAATGTACGATAGAGTTATACGCACTCCTCATGGCCGCGAGGTTTTTCTCTTCCCTCAGGCTGTCGACGAAAATGACTTCGTCGTCCAATGCTTTAATAATGTTCATCTTCTTCATGCGCGTTCATGAAAATTTTTGCAAAATTAGACATTTCCGGGCAATTATCGATGTTTGTTTTTTCATTATAATTGTTCAGTTTATCCCACGTCCTATTTCGTTTCGGCGTGAATTGATTGTTTTTTCTTAAAATTAAGAAAAGTAATGTAACCTGAACAAAATTAAAAAAGTGACATTTTGTAGTCAACATGCGTTAATATGTTTGATTTTATTGTTAAAAGGTGACAAATAAACAGTCAAAATGTCAGTATGATAAAAAATGCTTTTATTTTTGCATACCGAATTTCGAAAGAGAATAACTTATTTAAAAAAACTATGAATAAGAAAGCAAAGAACATGTTAGCCATTGCAGCACTGGGCGTGCTGACCATGGCAGGTAGCATTGAGAGTCCGGTCTATGGTGGTACTCTTCCTCCAGGAGGATATGTGGATTTGACCTACGCCGCCGAGAAGGCCCTTCCCGCTGTGGTACATATCAAATATGTGCAGAACTCCAAAGTTCAGACCATCGAGATGCAGTCGGATCCGTTTGAGGATTTCTTCTCCGACCCATTTGGTTTCTTCGGCAACCCCCGCGGCAATGGCGGTACCCAGCGCCGACAGGTACAGACCCCGAAGCGTGAGGCATCCGGTTCGGGTGTGATCATCTCAGCCGACGGCTATATCGTGACGAACAACCACGTGGTGGAAGGCGCCGACGAGTTGACCGTCACCTTGAACGACAACCGCGAATACTCCGCCCGTATCATCGGCACCGACAAGACCACCGACCTGGCCCTCATCAAGGTTGACGGCAAGAGTCTCCCCACCCTTCCCATCGGCGACTCCGACAAGTTGCGCGTGGGTGAATGGGTCATCGCCGTGGGCAATCCGTTCAATCTGAACAGCACCGTGACCGCAGGTATTGTGAGCGCCAAGGCCCGTTCGCTGTACGCCAACGGCGTGGAGTCGTTCATTCAGACCGACGCCGCCATCAACGCCGGCAACTCCGGCGGTGCGTTGGTGAACTCGCAAGGCGAGCTCGTCGGTATCAATGCGATGCTTTACTCGCAGACCGGCAGTTACAGCGGTTACGGCTTCGCCATCCCCACCACCATCATGAACAAAGTGGTGGATGACCTGAAGAAATACGGCACCGTGCAACGTGCATTGTTAGACATCTCCGGTCAGGATGTGCACAACTACATCGACGCAGAGAAGTCGAAGGGCAACGAAGTGGATTTAGGCACGAACGACGGTGTCTATGTGGCCAAGGTGAATGACGGCGGAGCCGGTTCAGAAGCCGGTTTGGAGGCAGGCGACGTGATTACCCACATCGACGGCAAGAAAGTGTCGAAGATGGCCGAGTTGCAAGAGGCATTAGCCAGCAAACGTCCTGGCGACAAGGTGACCGTGACCTATCTGCACAACAAGAAGAAGATGGAGAAGAGCGTGACGCTGAAGAACGCCCAGGGCAACACCAACGTGATGAAGAGCGCCGACCTGGATGTATTAGGTGCCAACTTCAAAGAGATCAGCGATGAGCAGAAGCAACAGCTGAACATCTCGTCAGGCCTGGAAGTGATCAAGGTGAATAATGGCGCGATGAAAGAAGCCGGTGTGACCAAAGGATTCATCATCCAGAAGATCAACGACAACACTGTGAAGACCCTTGACGATCTGCAGAAGATTGTGAAAGACGCCTCGACGAGCAAAGAGCCCGTGCTCTACATTCAGGGATTGTATCCGACCGGCAAGAAGAAGTACTTCGCCGTTCCGCTTTCGGAATAGCCACAGAACCGAATGCTTTGCGCAGCATTTCCTCTCGAAATCATTCTTAGCGCGGAACCTGACGAAACATTTATAAAAACGAACAAATTCGCAAATATTTGCGAATTTGTTTGTTTTATTCTCACAAATGCTGTAATTTTGCAAACAATTGGGTTGTAGTGGACCCTTTGATTGAACATACGAACGCCAAGAACGTCCATCTTTACCCTTAATCATTGCACTCCATGAGACAGTTAAAAATCACACAATCGACGACGAACAGGGAGAACGCCTCCTTGGAGAAGTATTTGCGTGAGATTAGTCATGAGCCCCTGATCAGCATCGACGAAGAGGTGGAGTTGGCACAGCGTATTCACAAAGGCGACCGCGAGGCGCTGGAGAAATTGACCCGTGCCAATCTGCGTTTTGTGGTGTCGGTGGCGAAGCAATATCAGAATCAGGGTTTAAGTCTTCCCGACTTGATCAACGAGGGCAATTTAGGTTTGATCCGTGCCGCCGAGAAGTTTGACGAGACCCGCGGTTTCAAGTTCATTTCGTATGCCGTGTGGTGGATTCGTCAGAGCATCATGCAAGCCATAGCCGAGCAGGGCCGTTTGGTTCGCATCCCACTGAATCAGGTAGGTCTGCTGGGCATTATCAACCGCGAGTTGATTAAGTTTGAGCAGTTGCATGAACGTCGTCCGAGCATCGACGAGATTGCCGACCGTGTGGATGTGCCGCAAGAGAAAATAGAGGAGGCGCTCAACAGTCCGGCACATCATGTGTCCGTGGACGCCCCGTTCTTGGACGATGAGGAGAGCAGTCTGCTTGACGTGCTGCCCAACCCCGACGCTCCGAGTACCGACCGGGCATTGGTTTTGGAGTCGCTCCGCAAGGAGATATCGCGTCTGTTGACCATTCTCAACGACCGTGAGCGTCATGTGGTAGAAGCCTTTTACGGCATCAACCAGCCCGAATTGAGTATGGAGGAAATCGGCGAGAAATACGGTTTATCGCGTGAGCGTGTACGCCAGATTAAAGAGAAAGCCATCCGCCGTTTGCGTCATCACACGAAAAACAAGATGCTGAAATCCTATTTAGGTTAATCAGTCCCCACATTCATCATGAATCATATTAAACGTTTATTTAGTGTATTATTGCTGTCCTTTGCCTTTGTCAGTATGGCAAGTGCGAAGGGCGTGAGTGTTCCTGCCGTGTATATCTTTGGTATGTCATTCTCGTTTAATGACTCCACCGTCTATTTCACAGAGATACAGAAGATAGACAATGCCTGGCTCATCGGCAAGGGTAAGATGCTTGAAGGGCGCAGTGCATACGCCGCACAGTTGAAGAACTATTTCAGCAGTCAAGGTCAGAAGGACCAGACCTGCATTATCTACTATGCCTTGAGCGAGAAAGCCATTTTGAAGCAGTTTTCCAAGGTACGTGACCGTTATATCAACCCCAAAAAGCGCCGTAAGATCAATTATGAGACGCGCAGTGTGCTACGGGACAGTTTCCGTTTCGAACCTGTGGAGCACGATGCGAGCACAGACGAGCCGTCGGTGAGCAAAGCAGAGCGCAAGGCCGCTGCCAAGGCCTCGCGTCAGACCGCCAAGGCTGCCAAGCAAGCAGCCCGCGACCGGCGCAAGAGTGAGAAATCCGGGGCTAATCAAGGCACAGTAACAGAGAATCCATAACCTGATGGAAAAACAGATCAACCATTTCAAAATAGCCGGTTTAGGCTTTGACATCATCTTCTGTGACCAGAAGAACCAAGTATGCAATTTAATCCCCTCTTTTGAACCGTTTCGTGTTCCCGTTCAGGATGCGCCCTTTATCACCTTGACGGTTGATGACCAATTGAAGCCAGTGAAGAAAGAGTTGCGCACCCGCATCCGTGATTTCGACACGGGCAATGGTGTGACCATCGTTGACGAGACCCCGGAAGGCTATCAGTTCATCATCCGCGACATCCGCGGCTACGACTGTTGTCTGCTTCGTGCCAACCACGATTTCACGCAGTGCCAATGTGCGCTCAACGGTCAGTTGGACATGCGTCGTTTCGGTTTGAACAACGCCTTGATGCTGACCTTCTCGTTTGCCTCGTGCCGTCGTCAGACGTTATTGATTCATGCCTCATTGGTACGCAAAGGCGACTACGGTTATGCTTTCATCGCCAAGAGCGGCACGGGCAAATCGACCCAGGTGAGCATGTGGCTCCGCTATATCGACGGTTGTGACCTGATGAACGACGACAACCCCGTGATTCGTGTCATCGCCGGTCAGCCTTATATCTTCGGCAGTCCTTGGAGCGGCAAGACCCCTTGTTATCGCAATGTGAAAGCGAAGTTGGGTGCTGTGACGCGCATCGACCGCTCGCCCGAGAACAGCGTGGAGAAGTTGGCCCCCATCGAGGCCTTCGCCTCATTCCTTCCCTCTTGTTCCTCGATGAAGTGGGATAAAGAGGTCTTTAATTATGTGTGCGACACGGTGACAAAAGTGGTAGAGACAACAGGGATTTATATTCTTCACTGCCGTCCAGACCGCGAGGCAGCCGAAGTGTGTCATGCCGCGATAGCTGTTAAAGAATAAAGACGTAATTCGTGAGCAAGAAACAGACCAACAGGATATCATCCTCCATCGCAAAGAAGCAATTTCCGAATGCCGTATTGCTGCCCCTTGTCGTTGAAGAACTGGAGAAGGGCAAGACGGTGACGTTGAACTTGCGCGGCTATAGCATGCGCCCGTTTTTGGAGAATGACCGCGACAAAGCCTTACTGACAAAGGCTGTGAACCCCAAGGTGGGTGACCCCGTATTAGCGGAAATCAGTCCGAAACATTATGTGCTGCATCGGATTATCGCCATCGACGGTGATGCGGTGACACTCCGTGGTGATGGCAATTTAGGAGAAGAGCACTGCCGTTTGTCGGACGTGAAGGCCGAGGTGATTGGCTTCTACCGTAAAGGCCGTGAGAAATTAGACCGTACCGACGGTAAGAAATGGCGTATCTACTCATGGTTTTGGACACGCCTCTACCCTATCCGCCGCTATCTCCTTGCATTTTACCGCAGGATATGGCTGAAAATCTTTAAGCAAAAAATAGAGTGAGGAGGGAGAATTCACAATTCATCATTCTTCATCGCGAAGCGACAATTCAACATTCAAAATTCAAAATTCATCATATCATGAGAGTAAAACCAGGATTTAAGCTCCGCACCGTGGTGGGCGAGCAGATTATTGTGCCCGAGGGCAAAGAGAATATCGACTTCAGTCAGATTATCAGCATGAATGAGAGTTCGGCTTATTTATGGAACGCAGTAGGAGAAGAAGAATTCACTCCTGAGGACTTGGCCAAACTGTTGCTGGAAGAATATGACGTCGATGAAGAGACCGCGTTGACCGATGCCAAAGCTATCGCCGCGAAATGGGTGGAAGTCGGTATTGCCGAGTAAAAGGGAAGGTAAACAGATGTGGCGTGGCTACGCCACTATTACACAATTGAAGAGGCGGGGCACTTTTCTGTGCTCCGCCAATTTTTTTGTATATGACAGTGGCTACTGTCCGCATCAGTGATTGTCCAGCCTGCTACCGTGGATTATTCTCTGCGAAAACAGCCATGCGCTCATCGAGGAGAGCATATTGGTTGTCGCGGATGAACGAGGTGCAGACGCGGAGGCCCTCCTGGTGGCTGCCCGTGGTGATGAGGCAGATGGCACTCACGCCATAATACATCAGTTCGTGGGCCAGTTGTCCGCTGGTCATGCCAGGATAGCCGATGGTGAAATAGAAGCCGTCGGCAATGGGCTCGCCAAGGTCAGTGTCATACACCACATGGAAACCGTGACGGCAGAAAATCTCTTTCAGTTTGTGCGCCCGCTGCCCATAGACCGACACCTCCTTACGGAAATCATACCTCCCTTCGACCGCAGCTTTCAGCATCGCCGCCATGGCATATTGCGCGCTATGACTCGTGCCGGAAGAGAGAGCGTAGAGCATTCTCGTAGAGAAGACCAAACCAAAAGGCAGTCCCTCGTAGCGTGCCGCCAGGTCGGGGAAATGACGGTGGAAGAGTTTGTCGCCGATGCACGTGACACCGATGCGCTCGCCCGCATAGCTGAAAGCCTTCGAGCCGCTGATGAGCAGGAGATAATTGTCCGTATAACGAGCCACAGTGGGCTGATAAGGCGGTTGGAACGGCGTACTGAGGTCTTTTCTGAAGTCCATGGCGAAGTAAGCCAAGTCTTCCATCACGATAACATCGTATTTCGTGGCCAAGGCACCGATGGTCTGCAGTTCCTCCTCATTCAGACAGATCCATGCGGGGTTGTTGGGGTTGCTATAGACGATGGCGCAGATATTCCCTTTCTCGAGATACGACAGCAGTTTGGGACCGAGTTTCTCGCCACGGAAGTCATAGACATCAAACGTCTCGTATTTCACACCCTGCACTTGCAGTTGCATCTTCTGAACGGGGAAACCGGGGTCGATGAAGAGCACCGTGTCTTTTTTCCGGTCAGCCTGCGAACAAGTGAGGAACGACGCGAAAGTGCCTTGCATGGAGCCGCATACGGGCACGCACCCCTCGGGAGCGATGTCCACTCCGATGAACGCCTTGACGAATCTGGACGCTTGTCGTTTCAGTTCTGGATAGCCCTGGATGTCGGGATAACTGTTGGCGATGCCATTGCGCAGCGCATTGATCTGCGCCTCTACACCGTCCTTGGCAGCGGGCAGTCCGGGGATGCCCATCTCCATTTTGATGAACTCTACTCCCGACTCTTTCTCAGCGAAGGCCGCGATTGACTTCACCTCACGAATCGTCGCCTTGGCAAAGTCCTGGATGCCAAAATCCTTGATAGCCCTGTCGATGAGCTGTTTGTTGATGGGTGTCGGCTTCATTTCTGTGCTTCCTTTCCTATGGCCAAAGCCTTGATGTTCGCCTCTACAACCGCCTCGCCTTTCCGTCCGAAGACCCTACGGATGGCCGCCTCGAGTTTTTCGTAATCGATGCCGAGCGCCTTTTGAGCCGCGCCCAAGAGAATGACATTCGCCGAGCGAGGCACCCCATTGTCTTTAGCCAGTGTGTCGATATCGAAGACAATCACGTTCTTTACTTTCTCCAAATCGCCTTTAATCACCTCAATGTCAGGATAATTAGGGATATTGACAAAAGGATTGCTTGAAGTGATAATCCACCCGTTCTCGTTGAGATAAGGCAGGTATCTCAACGCCTCCATGGGTTCCATGGAGATGATAACATCCGCCTGTCCCTTCGGAATCAGGTCGCTGGCGATGGGATTAGAAGAGATGCGCAGGTTGCTCTGCACGTCACCTCCTCGTTGCGACATTCCATGCACCTCAGCCTGTTTGATATAGAGGTTCTCGTTCATGGCCGCTTCGCCGATGATGGTAGCGATAGAGAGGATGCCCTGTCCCCCTACCCCACATAAAATGATATCCGTTTTCATGCTTTCGCCTCCTTAGCTTTTTTTTGTTTCAAATGACGTTGCAGCGTCTGCATACACTCTCTTCTGGGAATGATGACGCTGGTGCCTTTGTATTCAATCTCTTCGCGTATGATGCGTGTGATTTCCGGCATATTCTTGGGCAGTGGCACGACCACCTTGAGGTGCTCCTCATCCAGTCCCAAGCCTCTGCAAATCGCCTCGAACTTATTGGTGCCCGCCGAGTCTTGTCCGCCGGTCATCGCCGTGGTGAGGTTGTCGCTGATGATGACCGTGATATTGGCATTCTCGTTGATGGCGTCGAGCAGCCCGGTCATGCCGGAGTGCGTGAAGGTAGAGTCGCCGATGATGGCCACTGCAGGCCATTGTCCGGCATCGGCAGCCCCTTTGGCCATAGTGATGCTGGCACCCATATCCACACAAGAGTGGATGGCTTTATAGGGCGGCAGGAAACCTAATGTATAACAACCGATATCGCCGAACACGCGCGCATTGGGATAATCCGCGAGCACCTCGTTGAGTGCGGCATAGACATCACGGTGTCCGCATCCCTGACAGAGCGCAGGTGGTCTGGGTGCCACATCCTCGCAAGGCGCATAGTTCTCGCCGACCATCATGCCGAGCGCCTTCTTCACTGCATCGGGAGTCAACTCACCCGTTCTGGGCAGTTCACCGGAGAGGCGTCCTTTCACTTGTAATTTTCCGGGCACCACCCCGCGGAGCATATCTTCGATAAAGGGCTGTCCCTCCTCTATGACCATGATGGTGTCGCACTGTTCCGCCAACCGGCATACCAGTGATTTCGGCAACGGATATTGGCTCACCTTGAGCGTGGGGTAAGGACATCCGTCGGGGAAGCACTCCATCAGGTAGTTGAAGGCGATGCCCGAGGCGATGATACCCATCGAATGGTCGTCGCCGTCGATGAGACGGTTGAACTGGGAGTTGACCGCGTCTTGTTCAAGCTCTTTTTGTTGCGCGGTGACCACCACATTTCTTCTCCTGGCATTGGCAGGGAGGAGCACCCAATTGGCTGCCACGGCATCGTAGTTGAGCTCATTCTGTGCTCTGGGTGTCTCTTTCATCTGCACGACCGCCCTGGAGTGCGCCATTCGGGTTGTGACGCGCATGAGCACCGGCAGTTTGATGCGTTCAGAATAGTCGTATGCCACCTCCATCATGTCGTACGCCTCCTGTTGTGAACTGGGTTCGAAGGTAGGAATCATGGCGAACTTCGCATAGAAGCGACTGTCCTGCTCATCCTGTGAGGAGTGCATGGACGGGTCGTCGGCCACGAGCACCACAATGCCGCCGTTGGTACCCGTCATGGCCGAGTTGACGAAGGGGTCGGCGCAGACATTGAGTCCCACGTGTTTCATGCACACCAATGCTCTTTTACCCATGTACGACATTCCGAGAGCGGCCTCCATGGCCGTTTTCTCGTTGGTACACCATCTGCGGTGTACGTTTCTTTCTTCGGCGAGTTTTGACATCTGGATATACTCCGTGATTTCAGTTGAGGGAGTGCCCGGGTAGGCATACACGCCACTCAATCCTGCATCGAGAGCTCCTTGTGCTATAGCCTCGTCGCCTAATAAGAGTTTTTTTATCATGATACTTTTTTAAAGAAGTTAAGGAAGTTAAGGAAGTTAAAGAAGTTAAAGAATTATGGGAGTTATGGAATTAAAGAAGTTAAGGGAGTTAAGGGACAAATGTTTTCTAATTATTTGGATCAGGTTATTTGACATGCACCTCGAGGGGACTGTGGAGGGCATTGAGGAAGTTGTCGATGCGCAGTTTCCACTCATCGAGCGTACGCACATCGTTCTTGCTCCATGCCGAACCGAAATAATAGACGTATTTTTCTCCGGGCTGGTAGTCCTTGAGGATGCCCACGGCATGTCCTGCGATGCCATTGGCCGGTGTCGGCTCCATCAGTGCCTTCGTCTCGGAGATATTATTGGGGAAGAGCGCCGCCACATAGATTTGGAAGTTTTGCGCGGCAGGATTGTCAGTGGGGTCAGCGTATGCCACAAAATCCCGTCCGACCATCAAACTTTGTGTATCCTCCTGATGGATGACCACACCGGCAGCGATGTCTATTGGATTGGATAATCCCTCGTACCACACCGTCATTTTGTTGAAGTTAGACCCTTTATCGAGGCTGAGGATGCGATGTTCCACCACGTTGTTATCCTTCCCCACCGTCACGGGGTTGTAGGTCAGTTCCACGGTGAAGCGCAGCGGTCCATTGTCCAATATTTTATACTCTTTATAGCAATAGGGCATGACGAGTTTTCCATCCTGCATCATCGCTGGAGTTCCGCATCCGAGCGACGGTCCCACCTTGTAGCAGTCAAGTCCATATCCATGGTCGAAATGGTAGGTGGTAGCAATCTCCAACTGTTTCGCCTCATCCGTTTTACCCTCTTTGATGAGTTGTTGAATCCTCGCATGGTTTGACAGTTCCACTTTATAGCGTCGTTCCACCTCGAGGTTGGGCGTATTCTTCACCCACACATCGATGCCGAACGCCCTTTCACCCGAACGCTGCAAGGCGGGTCCGTACAGCCGGTAAGCCGTACGGTCGTTCTCCCATGCGATGTCATCCACGCGCTCAGGATATTGCCGTCCGGCGACAAACGTTTTGAAAATCTCCGGTTGTCCTTTCTCGACAGTGAAAACCGCATCGCCGCAAGGCCGTACCGACGCATCGATGAGCATCAATCCGTCGAAGGTGAGTTGATACGCCACCTGTTGTCCGAGGCTGTTTTTCACGATGACCGGTTCACCGTAGCTGATGCCTAACTGTTGATAGACCTCGTCCGCCTTGATTTCGGCCAATTCTTGTCTTTGCATTCTTTCATTGTTGGTGACTGTGATTTTCACCTCAGCCGCATCCATGTGCATCGCACACGCTGCGAGCATCAATGCCATTGAAAATTTTTTCATCATAGGATTCTGAATTAGTTTTTAAGTTGTTCGATTAAGAAATCCGCAATTTGCCGGAGCAGATGCGTCCTTGTGTTTCCCCCATAGATGGAGTGATTCTTATTGGTATAGATGATTTCTTTGAAATCTTTGTCGGCCTGCACCAGCGCCTCAGAGAACTCGAACGTGTTTTGCGGATGCACGTTATCGTCGGCCAAGCCGTGGCAGATGAGGAGAGCGCCATGCAGTTGAGCAGCCCTGCTGATGGGATTGTTGTCATAACCTGTGGGGTTCTCCTGTGGTGTGCGCATATACCGCTCCGTATAGATGCTGTCATAGAAACGCCAGTCAGTGGGCGGTGCCACTGCCACCCCGGCTTTGAAGACCGGCCGTCCTTCGGTCATGCTCATGAGTGTGTTGAATCCGCCGTAGCTCCACCCCCAGATGCCGATGCGCCCGGCGTCGATATAGGGCAAAGAGCCCAGATAGAGCGCCGTCTCCACTTGGTCAACCGCCTCGAGTTCACCGATTTTGAGATAGGTGCATTTTTCGAAGTCAGCCCCTCGTCCGCCGGTGCCCCTTCCATCCACGCACACCACAATCAAGCCCTGCTGCGAGAGGTATTGGTCGAAGAGTCCGCCCCGTCCCATCGAGCCGATGCTCCATGAGTTGACCACCTGCTGATTTCCGGGTCCGCTATATTGGAACATGACCACGGGATATTTCTTGGCGGGGTCGAAGTCGGCGGGTTTCACCATCCACCCGTTCAACGTTACTTGTTGCGAAGTGGTGAACGTGAAGAACTCCTTTTGTGGCAATCCGGCCTTCTTCACCTTCTCGACGAGGGCATGGTTATCCTTCAGCACGCTCAACTGCTTGCCTTGCTGGTTGCATAATGCGAACACATAGGGTGTGTTCCGGTCGCTCCATGTGTGAATAAAAAACTGAAAATTCTTGCTGAAAGCAGCCTCGTTGGTGCCCTCTTTGGGCGTGAGGCATATCGTCTTTTTGAGGTTAGAGAGATACACCTCCCGGTTCATCGGGTCTTTGCCCGCGGCCTGATAATAGACGGTAGCCGTTTTGTCAGAGAAGCCATACACCTCGGTCACGCCACATTTCGCATGAGTGAGTTGCCCTTTCAATTGTCCGTCGCGGTCATAGAGATAGAGTTGCATGAATCCGTCGCGCTCGCTGGGCATCACGATATAACGGCTCGTCACCTTGATGCCGTCGAGCACCTCTTCGCGGACGTATTTTTTATCCTTCTCCTCGAGCAGTTGACGGCACTCCATCGTGTTGGGATCGGCAGCCACGATGGTGAGGATATCCTGATGCCTGTTCATCGTATATACAAGGATTTGGTCGGCCCTGTCGGTGCTGACGATGCGCGGCATATAACCATCGGGAGGTAAGGGCACCTTCAGCTGCCCCGTCGTTTTCCGACCGATGTCATAGCACCAAGCGGTGACCGTGGCGTTCGTCTCACCCGCCTTGGGGTATTTGTAAGAATAATCAGCGGGATAGAGATCCGCCTGCATCATGTAGAATTGCAGGGCATAGGTTCTCACCTTCGACTCATCGTACTTGATCCAACACAGTTTCGTGGCGTCGGCATTGAAGACCATCGCCCTGTCGAATCCGAATTCCTCCTCGTTGACCCAGTCGGGGATGCCGTTGATGACCTCGTTCTTCACCCCGTCGGTCGTCACTTGAGTGACCGTGCCCAGGTTGACATCGGAGAGAAAGATATTATTGTCTTTGACAAACGCTACCATCCGGCCGTCGGGCGACCATACCGGGGCTTGTTCCCTGCCCTGTTCTGACAGCCGTTGCAAACTCTTCGTTTTCAGGTCATAGATATAGAAATCGGCTTTGAACGAATGCCGGTAGATGCTCTCCGTGTTTGTCTGGATGAGCATCTTGTCGCCTTTGGGACTCATCAGATAATCATCGGCCTCGTCCCATCCCACCTCTTTGACATCAAAGATGGTTTTGACAGGTTTCCCCGTTTTCAGGGAATATTGAATAATCTGAGTATAATCAGGATTGAACGAAGCGTACGACTCGCCGTCGTCGAGCATTTGCAGTGAAGCGAGATATTCAGGCACAAACGCCCTGCCTGTGACATCTTGGATGGTGAGTCGGTCGGCAGCAGACACCGCGACCGCAGTCATGAGCGACAGGCAGAATATCCATAATTTGTTCTTCATCATATCTGTGTAAGTTTGCAATCAATCTGCAAACTTACACAAAAAAACTGACATACGGCACGAGAAAGCCAAAAAAAGGTTATTTTCGCAGAAAATTAGCCATGATTTGCTTTCCCTGGGGTGTCAACACGCTCTCAGGGTGGAACTGAATGCCATGAATGTCGTAGTGACGGTGGCGGAGCGCCATGATTTGTCCGTCATCACTTTTCGCGGTGATTTCGAGGCTCTCGGGTAATCCGTTCTCATCGACCACCCAACTGTGATAGCGTCCGATGGTAAAGCGCGCGGGCATTGATTCAAAGAGCGGGTCGGCGACGAGAACCGTGCATTCGGTGGCCACGCCGTGATAGACGTCAGTGAGGTTGACGAGATGTGCTCCGAAAGCCTCGCCGATGGCTTGGTGTCCGAGACACACACCGAGCATGGATTTCCTGCCCGCATAGGTCTTGATGACATCTAACAACAGTCCCGCCTCGGAAGGGATGCCCGGTCCGGGAGAGAGGATGATTTTATCGAACACCTCGATTTGTGGCAGTGTAAACTGGTCGTTGCGGTAAACGGTGACTTTTGCTCCCAACTCACGGACGAGGTGCGCCAGGTTGTAGGTGAAGGAGTCGTAGTTATCTATAATGATGATATTCATGAGGAAGTAAGGTTTTGAGGGAATGACTTCTGGATGACAATATTTCGGGATACCGGTATCTTAGGATAACGGTATCTCGAGGTTTTACATGTTCTCAGCGAGGTTGATGGCTTTGACAAGGGCACCCAATTTGTTGTTGCTCTCTTCGAGTTCATATTGATCATTGCTTTTCGCCACGATGCCGCTGCCAGCTTGGAACCACAATTCGCCATTGCGCGCCACAAAAGTACGGATGACAATAGCCTGGTTGAGATTGCCATTGAGTCCGATGAACCCTATACATCCGCCGTATGCACCACGGCTGTGCGGTTCGAGTTGGCTGATAATCTGCATCGCCCTCACTTTCGGTGCACCGCTGAGCGTACCCGCCGGGAAAGTGTCGAAGAACGTCCTCATCTGAGAACCGGGCTCGTCGATGGTGCCGCAGACCCTGCTGACGAGATGGATGACATGGCTATAGAACTGCATATCCTTGTAGAAATCGACATGCACACCGTGGCAGTTTCTGGAGAGGTCGTTGCGCGCCAGGTCCACGAGCATCACGTGCTCGGCATTCTCCTTGGGGTCATTGCGCAAGAACTCCGCATTTTTACGGTCTTGCTCGGGGTTGCCCGTCCGTTTTGTCGTCCCCGCAATCGGGTCGATAAAGGCCGTATTGCCGTCGATTCTGCAATGCGTCTCAGGCGACGATCCGAAGATGCGGAATCCGCCGAAGTCAAAATAGAAGAGGTAGGGCGAGGGATTGATGCTCCTGAGCGCCCTATAGAGTTTGAAGTCATCGCCCTCATAGCGCTGGATGAAACGACGTGAGATGACGATTTGGAACACGTCGCCCCTGAGACAGTGGGCTACGCACCGGCGGATGTTCTCCTTATGTTGCTCGTCCGTCAGCGTGGAGCTCGTCTCGCCCACGGGGTGGAAATCATAGGGATGTACGTTCGCTTTATTGATGTATCGCTCTATCTCATCGATTTGCCGCTCCCCCTTCTCCTGTTGGTCGGTGAGCGACACGATGGTCATCTGGTTGTTGAAATGGTCGAACACGATGATGTCGCGGTAGAGGATATAGAGGATGTCGGGAGCATCGTTCTCCTCCATCGTCTCGTCTTTGACGGGGATATCCTCGAAGTATCTGACGGCATTGAACGTGGTGTATCCATACAGGCCGCAAACGTCGCGATGCGCCCCTTCCACCTCAAATCGACTCATGAAGTCGTTGACGGCATTCAGCACCTCGGTTTTCGCCCGGCCTTTGACCGAGTCGTCGATGTCGGTGTGTTCGACCGTTCCGTCGGGAAAAGTCGCCGCCACCTTACCGTGTCCCACGGCGATATTCGCCAGTGGGTGAATGGCGATGAACGACCGTGCATTGTCGTGCGCGTGATAGTCGGAGCTCTCCATGAGTGCGCTTTGGGGTTCCACGTCGCGAAGCCTCATATAGATGCCTACAGGTGTATAGAGGTCAGCCAGCAACGTGCGTGAGGCTGTTTGATAATGGTAATGGGTCATGATTTGGGAGTTTAGGAGTTTTGGAGGTATTATTGGGGAGTTTGGGAGTTTAGGAGTTTGGACAAATGCTAAAAATTGCCGTATTCTTTGGCTAAATCCTTGTTGTTCAGGTAGGTTTGCACATCTTTGTCACCGCGCCCGCTGACGGTAAGAACCACCACATCATCGGGTTGGAAGGTGACTTTTTTGAGTGCCGCCACCGCATGAGCGCTCTCAATGGCAGGGATGATGCCTTCGAGACGTGTCAGTTCATATCCCGCATAAATCGCCTCATCATCGTTGATGGCGAGCACCGTCGAACGTTTTTTCACCGCCATATTGGCGTGCATGGGTCCGATGCCGGGGTAGTCGAGACCGGCAGAGATGGTGAACGCCTCTTTGATTTGTCCGTCGTCGGTTTGCATGACGAGCGTTCTCGCCCCATGGATGATACCCTCTGTGCCGCAATGGATGGTGGCAGCGGTATAATCGGTGTCAATGCCATGTCCACCCGCCTCGGCCAGAATGATTCTCACCCGTTCGTCGTTGATGTAATGATAGATGGTGCCCGCCGCATTGCTGCCGCCACCCAGACAGGCGACAAGATAGTCGGGATGGTCGCGTCCCACCTTCTCTTCCAACTGCCATTTCAACTCCTCGGAGATGACGCTCTGCATGCGTGCCACGATGTCAGGATAAGGATGCGGTCCCATGGTAGAGCCCACGATATAGAACGTGTCTTGGGGATGGCAGCACCAGTCGCGAATGGCCTCCGAACAGGCATCGCTGAGCGTCATGTTGCCAGTGGTGACGGGATGCACCGTGGCGCCGAGCATTCTCATGCGCTCCACGTTGGTGTGCTGCCGTTCCACATCCGTCTTCCCCATGAACACCTCGCATTGCATGTTCATGAGCGCACAGACGGTAGCCGTAGCCACGCCGTGTTGGCCCGCCCCTGTCTCGGCGATGATACGGGTCTTGCCCATCTTCTTAGCCATCAGGATTTGTCCGATGGTATTGTTAATCTTATGGGCACCCGTATGATTGAGGTCCTCACGTTTCAGAAACAGCCGGCATCCGTATTTCTCGCTCATCCGCTTGGCGAAGTATAATGGCGAAGGGCGTCCGACATAATCTCTGAGCAGCGCGCGGTATTCCTTTTTAAACTCATCGCTTTCGATGATGGGAATATACGCATCCTGCAAGTCATGCACACATTTATATAATATCTCGGGAACATACGCCCCGCCAAAGTTTCCATAGAAACCTTGTTCATCAACAAAAAAGTTTTCCATTGTTATGTAATTTTTCTTTATGGAATGTTCAAAAAGTCACATCCGACAGTTCATCTTTTTTCCGATAAGCCGACCCTGTGAGCACGGCAATCAATTCGCCTTGTCCGTTGGTCACCCTGACCTCGCAGAACGGTATGCGGTGATGGTTGAACGTCTCGGTCGCCTCGGCAATCAGCGTATCGCCCTCGCGTGCAGACTGCAAGAACGTGATGTTGCTGCTGATGCCGAAGGTCAGTTTTCCGTGACTGTTCATGACGGCCGCGAGGGCGAGGTCGGCCACCGTGAAGATGGCACCGCCCTGGCATACACCGCCGGCATTAAGATGGCGTTTCTCTACTTTCATGGTCGCCTTGGCGAAGCCTTCTTTCACCTCGGTGAGCTG
>JAEEGL011365279.1_pt1 | contig 26904 bp, 16 predicted proteins | sample 9134231 | NCBI WGS metagenome assembly JAEEGL01 (sample SAMN16246548, study PRJNA631951) | gut metagenome | biome: gut microbiome; feature: rumen; material: fiber-attached | host: Bos | place: Iran: Karaj | collected 2018-10 | reverse complement strand
GCGAATGGAGCTCATAAGGATATGGCTTCCGGCGTTTTCTGCAATCTCTTTTCCCTTAAGACAAAGAATGTTTCCATCAACAGTAAAGTAGAAGGTTTCAAGGTTCTTACTCTGCTCAACAGTATCAGCGAATTTTCTGAGCTGGGATTTTATGGGAGAGTTGGAATGGAATACTTTCTGATCGATATCTTCCTGGTCGTAGGATCTGCCAAAAGCCTGTATTTTGTAGATGTCATTCATGAAAAGAGTCCTGAGAACTCCGTTGTCATCTTCTAAAATGGCCAAAGGTTCATCAGTATGCCTTGCGTAGAAGCTGGCCACATCGTAGAAATGGCGCCACTGCCTCTTTTCAATCTCAATTTTGCTCTCTTTGATATGGTCAAAAAAGTCATCTATGGGCATTGGTTTGCCGTAGTAATAGCCCTGAAGTCGGCCACAGCCGATATTCTTTAGAAACTCCACCTGCTCTATGTTTTCTACGCCTTCTGCCAACGTCATGACATCAATATCTTTTGCCATGATAACTGTAGAAGTAATTATGGCCTTGGATTTGTCGTCAAAGGAGCGAAGAAATGACATATCGAGCTTAAGGGTGTCGAAATGATAGTCCTTAAGGACAGTAAGAGAGGAATAGCCGCTTCCAAAGTCATCCATCCACACCTCATAGCCGGTGCTTCTGAAGCGCTCTATCATGCCGGACATCAGCTCGGCGTCAGATACGATCATGCTCTCGGTTATCTCAACATGAATGTAGTCCCTTGGAATATCGTACTCGTCCACCGCATCCTCCAAAACCTTGAGCATGTCAGTGGTTTCAAGGTCAAGGCGCGAAAAGTTGATGGACACAGGAACTGCGTCGAGGCCATTATGGATACGCTCTGAAATGTCGGAGCAGACTTTTTTAACGATCCAGCAGTCAAGCTTGTGAATCTGCCTGCTCTCTTCGAGAGCGCCTATGAATTTATCAGGTGAAAGAAATCCCATTTCAGGGTCGATCCATCTTGCCAGAGATTCAGCGCCGCAAAGCTGCCCTGTGAGTGCGCGAACAACAGGCTGGTAATATACTTTAACCCAGCCATTTTCCAATGCTTTCTCTATATTGGCAACCACGTATTCCGCGATTTTTTTGCGTTCCTGACTATTGTCCAAGGCAAGTGGCATGAACGTAATCTCCGTGAAAAAATATTGCTATATTGAGCATAACATAGGTTGAGTACCGATAGTAAATAATATTGATAAAATGATTATAAATATGACAAATTTAATTATTGTTTCCAAATAAGTTGTTTGCAATAAGTGGTAGTTACCGCGTAATACAATTATGGAGCTTTAAGTATTTGAAAGGATTTTGAGGTGCTTTTGAGGTGTTTTTGAGGTAGGTGTACGAGATTGTGATAAGGGGTTGAGGTTTAGGGTTTATAGTGTATAATTGACATCTTGGGTATTTTAGTCTAAGAAGTGAGGAGTTCCATGAATAATCTATTGTACATCTATGAAGAAGTCCTTGATCTGATCAAGGATAAGCACCTCGATTCGTTCGAGAGGGAAGGCGCCAGAGATAATTTTACTTGGCAGTTTGCAGAGAAAGGTTCATCACTGCATGTTCAGACCGTTAATCAGAGCCGTTTCGTGTTATATGCTACCGAGAATGATTTCAACCTGATAAAGAGAAAGGCTGATGAAGCTAATCTGGGTATTGTAATCAAGGAGAGCAAAAAAGACGTTATCGAACTGATGGTATCTCAGTATGAGGAAGTAGGAAGTAAGGCAATTCTGTTTGTTAGAAACGGTAATAAGGGACTTTTGCAGAACCCTGAAGAGCCCAGACTTCCGCATGTGATATATCTTTTTACCAATGAGAACCTTGAGTTCCTGCTTGATTGCATGGTAGAAGCTAAGGCAGCCAAAAAAGTGGCATCAACTGACAGTAAGTCAGCTAAGCCTATCAGACCAGTAAGACCTACACCAGAGTCTAAGATTGGAATTTATAGAGCCTTTGCAACGCCTAAGGTTAAGGCTCCGGAGCTTTCTGATGAGGAGATTGAAAGTACACTTCCCGTAGGATGTGAAGTAGAACATGCCAGATATGGACAGGGTGTTGTCCAGAATGTAGCAGATGGTAAGGTTACTGTATTGTTCGAGGATTCAGTAGAGAAGACCTTTGCAGCATCTGTTTGTATAGACAAGAAGTTGTTGAAAATATTATAATCTGAGCAAATTGAGTAGTACATATATTATTTATATGATATATAACATTGAAAAGCGGTGGTCCTATAGTGGACTGCCGCTTTTTGTTGCACAAGACCGGCAAGCGAATGGATGCTTGCATACATATTCATTTGCTGGTCTTGTGATATAAAAAAATGAGTAACAGATATAAATTTTGCACCTTTTTTCAGAAAAAAGTCTATGCTAGCCTCGTATTAGAATAGAAGCCTGAGAATATTTTGCTCAAAGGGCATGTAAATAAAGAGGATACGAGATGATGGACAATAGAAAGACAAGAAAAATAGAGTTTATTGATGATAAGGGTAGCTTTAAGGTCGAGAGGCCGGAAAATACAAGTTATCTATACTATCCTATAGCAGGAGAGAGTGGACTTAAGGGAAGTGTATCTCCTAATCTTGGCGGAGATCTTATGGTAGATCAGGAGACATTTATCTTAGAACCCACAAGCGTTGAGAATCTTCACAATAATAGAAATACCCGCAATTTCTGGCTGCGCCTAGACAGTGGGAAAGTCTGGTCCGTGACAGGCGCCTCTGCTGAACAGGAGAACAACAAGTTTACAGACAAACAGGATATAAGTTCTGTTTCAGCGGGCTTTATGTGGCACAAGGCAGAGCGTGTAAATAGCGCAGAAGGCATCAGAGCTGAGATTACTTCCTTTGTCCCAGTTGATACAAATGTGGAGGTAATGGCTGTCAAGATCACAAACACAGGGAAAGAGACAAGGACTGTAATCCCAATAGCTGCTATACCAGTGTTTGGGCGCTCTGCAGATAATTTAAGGGATCACAGAAATGTAACATCTATGCTTCATAGAATAAGCACAATCCAAGAGGGAGTGCTTATAAAGCCGACGATGTCCTTTGATGAGAAAGGGCATCGCGTTAATCATAAGACATACTATGTTCTTGGATTTGACGAGAAGGGAAATGCTCCAGAAAGCTTTTATCCTACAGTAGAGTCCTTTATTGGCGAAGGCGGAAGTTTCATAAAGCCAAGGAGTGTATATAGTAATGAAGCTGGCTGCAGCGCTGGAGCAAGCATTGCAGGAAAAGAAGCTGTGGGAGGCCTTAGATTTTCCCAGATAAAGATAGATCCTGGAAAAGAAGCTACATATATAGTTCTTACAGGAGTGGCACAAAATGACGAAGAGATAAAGTCAGTTATCACGCGATATAATACAGCTGTTTTAGTGGAAAAAGAGCTGGAAAATACGAGAAAATACTGGGAAGAAAAGGTAAATGTTAGTTTCCACACAGGGGATAAGGACTTTGATGAATTCATGCAATGGATAGCTTTTCAGCCGCTTCTTAGAAGAGTGTATGGATGTTCATTCCTCCCTTACCATGACTACGGAAGAGGAGGAAGAGGCTGGAGAGACCTATGGCAGGACTGCCTATCACTTCTTTTCATGGAACCTGGAGAAGTTAGAAATATGATAGTTGCAAACTTTGGTGGAGTCAGAATGGATGGAACAAATGCAACTATCATCGGCGAGGGGCTGGGGAACTTTATTGCAGATAGAAATGGAATTGCAAGAGTATGGATGGATCACGCCTACTGGCCTTTAAAGACGCTACTTTTGTACATTCAGCAGTCAGGGGACTATGAGATTCTAATGGAGGAAGTCCCATATTTTAAGGACTCTATTGTTCATCGTGGCAATTTGATCGACAAAAAATTTGAAAACAAAGACAACAAGCAGCTTGTAAATACAAGTAACAGCCAAGAGATATATAAGGGAACCATTTTAGAGCATCTTTTAGTTCAAAACTTAAGTTCCTACTACGAAGTTGGAGAGCACAATGTTCTAAAGCTAAGGGGAGCCGATTGGAACGATGCTCTTGATATGGCTTCAGAAAATGGAGAATCAGTAGCTTTCTCCTATGCGTATGCTGGCAACTTAAGAGATCTCGCCGGACTCATCAGAGAGTTTTCAGAAAAAAGTGGTGTAAATTCAATATTTGTAGCATCTGAAGTACTGGCTCTTTTTGAGAAGGCAGAAACAGCTCAGGAAAAGACAAAGCTCCTCAAAAGCTATATGAAAGCAGTTGAGGGAAATCTGTGTGGAGAGAAAGCACCTATCGAGCTCAAAGACCTTTCTGATAACCTTTCACAATTGTCGGATAGTTTCTCAGAGCATCTAAACAAGCAGGAGTGGATAGAAGGAAAAGAGAATCTTGGCTGGTTTAACAGCTACTATGATAACAACAAAAGAGCTGTTGAATACTATGATGAAGATGATGATAAAACCCGTATGATGCTGACTGGTCAGGTCTTTGCAATCATGGGAAAAGTTGCAAACAAAGAGCAGATTAAGAGAATAGTCAAGGCATCAGATAAATACCTATACAGAGAAGAGATTGGCGGCTATAGGTTAAATACAAACTTCCATGAATTTAAGACAGATATGGGAAGAATGTTTGGATTTGCCTATGGTGAAAAAGAAAATGGCGCTGTATTCTCCCACATGGCTGTTATGTATGGAAATGCGCTTTATAGCAGAGGCTTTGCAAAAGAGGGGTATAAGGCGCTTAATACTCTTTACAAGGCATCAATGAACTATGAAACAAGCCGTATATACCCGGGAATACCTGAGTATTTTAGCGCAGATGGAAGAGGTAAATATCCATATCTGACAGGTGCAGCTTCCTGGTATCTTTTAACCATGATAACTGAGGTCTTTGGAGTAAAAGGTCAGGCGGGTAATCTTACAATTGAGCCGGCTCTTTTGAAAGAGCAGTATGACCAAGAAGGCAGGGCTGGTATAAGCCTTAATTTTGCAGGAAAAAGATTTAACATCACGATAGAAAATAAGGAAAAACAAGAGGATGGAACAGGCAAGATCAAGAAGGCTCTTTTGAATGGTGATATAGTGCCGGTGGATGGCAAAAAGCTTGTCATTTCAATGGAAAAAATAAGTAACTTAGAGAAAAATAACGAAATTCTTATATTTTTATAATAACGAAAAAACAACTTTAAATTTAATCAAAAAGCGACTATGATTAATTTATTCAGGAGGGCTATGGCTCGGAATGTATTATTCAGTGATCGCTGCAATGGCGTTAGTTGTTAATTTAATACTGAACTGGGAAACCCTCAGAGATTACACCTTTTTTAAGGGTGAAAGAGATGAACAGACACTTGTAAGACATCGCTATGCGCAATTTCTGTCGGCGACGAATGGCTTTTACCTGATAGAGATTTTATGGGGTATTTTCTATGGGCGCCATGATAACCCGGCATTTTTTACGCTTATATACTCGGTGACAGTGTTCTATTTCATCTTTATACAGCTTACTATGCTGACCTGGGCGAGGTATATGGTGGCTTATCTGAACAAGCTTGGTGGCGCTCGCAGTAAGGTCCTTTTAAGTGCAGTGTGGGGCATGTTCATTTTGGGAATTGTGGGACTGCAGTTCAACCGGTTTTTCCACTTTTTGTTTTATTATAACGAGTCCCATGAATATATCGCAGGACAAGGCAGATATATTATATTTACCCTTCAATGGGTGTTCTATTTAGTTGTTTCTATCTATATGCTTGTAATTGCGCGTAGGTCAAGTGGCCGCCAGAAGATAAGATATACGGCGGTTGCTGTGACTAGCGTTATTTTTGGCGTTTCTATATTTTTCCAGATTCTTACGTCATTTTTCCCGGTGTATATAATTGGACTTATGGTTGGAACCTGCATGATACATTCTTATGTGGAAGCAGGAGAGAGAAAAGAAAAAAAGATCCAGGATTATATTGCTTCTGTAATGGCAGAGGATTATGAGGCAATTTACTATTTTGATATTGAGAGTGGTGAATATCTTGAGTTTGCAAGAAGCAAAGAATATGAACCACTGAATTTTGCAAAGTCCGGTAAAAATTTCTACAATGATCTTCTGAAAAATGCTGAAAAAAAGATTTACCCAGAGGACAAAGAGTATGCCACCAGCTTTTTTACCAAAGAAGCAATGAAAAGTAACATTGAAGGGAAAAGGGCTTTCTCTTTTAAATTCAGGGTCATGGTAAAAGAAGAGCCAAGGTATTACCTGTTCACTTATATGGAGGCAGGAGACGGACAGCATATAATTCTGTACGAGAAGGACATAGAATACGAGCTTCAGGTAGAGAAGGAGCGCTCTGAAAATCAGGTAAAGACAGTTACATTTAGTCAGATTGCGGAAAGCCTGGCGTCTAACTATGACGCAATATATTATGTAAATGTTGAAGACTCAAGCTTTGTTGGTTATGAAGTAAACAACATATATGGGCAGCTGGAAGTAGAAGAAATGGGGGCAGATTTCTATAACGACTGTTATGAAAATATTCCCAAGCTGATCCATGAGCAGGATCAGGAAAGCCTTGTCGAATTCATAAATAGGGATTCCTTGCTTACTACGTTAACTACTCATAAGAGTACTAGTATTAATTACCGCATAATTACTGAAGGAAAATCTCAATATACCAGAATGACAGTCAGAAAGAGCAGTGATGGGTCACACTTTATCATCGGTGTCGAAAATATTAACGAAGAGATCCAAAGAGAAAAACAGCACCTAAAAGAGCTTAAGACTGAGAAAGAACTTGCAAGGCGAGATGAACTAACAGGTGTTAAAAATAAGAATGCGTACAAGGAGCTGGAGGAGTCCATTCAGGGCAATATGGACAATGGCATAGACTATCTTCCATATGGGCTCATTGTTTGTGATGCCAATAATCTTAAAAAGATAAATGATACTATGGGCCATGCGGCAGGAGACGAATATATAAAAGCCTGTGCTAAGCTCTTGTGCAATATTTTTGTCCATAGTCCCGTCTTTAGAGTAGGTGGTGATGAATTCACTGTATTTTTGAGCGGCGATGATTACTACAATAAAGAGGAACTTATGGACAAATTGCGCAATAAGGTACTTGAAAATCAAAAGACCGGATCAGGCCCTGTCCTGGCTTCCGGAGTAGGTATTTATCAGCCAGGAAAAGACCTGATAGTAAACGATGTATTTGAGCGGGCTGACAAGGAAATGTATGAAAACAAGCAGATGTTAAAAGGGCTTAAATAAGTCATTATTTCCAAGAACCGTTTTCATAGTCAATTATTCTGGCAGTTTGCCCGGGGCTTATTATGGAATCCCCAGCCTCGTTTATAATACATTTCATGCCAGGATAACCATTCAGGTACACAGTAATGATATTGTGTACGTGGACTCCTTGAATATCCGGAACTTCCATAGCACAGTACATAGGAATAGAATTATCTCTATGGTATATATATATTCCAAGCCCAGCACCATAGAAAGAGGTTACGTTCTCTGAAACCTTGAAGGAGGCATAGCCAAAACGCTTGCCGTCAGGGTTTATCCATTTCCCTTTATCTGGGACATCATAAGGAACTTCGCTCTGATACATTATGCAGGTTCCATTATCTCCATTCCACAAGGTCTGATACCCATTAAAATGTTCTACCATCAGCGCATGCATGGTGACGTTGTCGCCGTTTATTATGATGCCATTTTCGCAGGTGTTAAGATCCCAGCCCACATTATCCCCGTGATCAGCTCTCCAGACCCATAGATTGTCACCGACGGTGTTATCAAGGTCTATAGTGATACAGTTTTTAGTCTTGCAGGGGCCGTCAGAGGAAATGCCGCCAACTCTGAAATACATATCAGCTATAAGAGAAGGGGCTGCGTCTTTTTTGGCGCCCATATATACAAGGCAGTCTGATTCTGTAGTTGAAGCATCTAAAAGAAGGCCGGCCAGAATAAGGTCATCAGACTTTTCTGTTATGATACATGCGTCTCCTGATGTTGAACGCAGGGTTGCCAACCCCATACCCAACATAATAGTCCCTGAATATCTTACGGTGAGAGCTTCTTCCAGCTCATATATTCCTGGTGTAAAAAGAATATTCCGGCCCTCAGACAGAGCTTTATTAATGCTTAAAGAGGAGTCATTTCCAGGTTTTGCTATATAAAACCCATCAAGTGATAAGAATTTGCCCTCTTTTGGATTTTCTGTCCAGGCACAGGAAATACTGTCTCTTTTCCAGTCAGGAACGTATACACCAAGGCCCTGATCTTCATCGTATACAAGAAAGGGTTTTTCTCTGATAATAGACGTTTTCTCAATAGCTGTATAAGAGGCTTCAGGCCAGGTTTTATCAGGAACACCGGCCTTTTCATCTCCTAGCATTACTATATTCCAGTTCTGTCCAGTCCAGGTGTTGTAGCTATTATTACGAGACAGCCACTGCTGCTGACTTCCAGAATCTACTGTACCAGTAATCCTGGAGTTTGCAAGGAACCCTCCACTTGCCCAGCCATAGTCATCGTGGAGTGCGAGATTTCCATCTATCTGGACTCTGCGCATTCCGGTAGCCTGAGATACTGCCCAGACTGTATCAGACTTAATTTCAAGGTTTTCTATGCTGCGCCAGAAATTACAGGTTGCATTGTGATTAGAGGAATCATTTGAAAGCCATCTTGCGTAGGTATTTATAGATGAGAGCTTTGTTTCTGTTGGAAGAAGGCCAAGTCCTGCTATCTGTGTGTAAAAGCCAACATTAGCTGATACATCATAATTTCCAGGCATGAAATATATAGCATATCTGTCATCACCAAACTGGGCGGATTCCTGCCTGCTATAGATCATATCAAGGGTTTCCTGGATCTTACTACTGTCATCATCCGGAGCAAAAATATATACATTTTCTCCAAGAATATCTGTATGAAAATCCTTAGTCTCTATCGTTTTATTACTGCATCCTACAGCTAACCCTGCGAAAGCAGTAAGCCCCAGCAAATATAGTATTTTCTTTTTGAGCATAAATATATGTACCTCCTAAGTAGGTGTTCTAAATAACTAGCATAGACAAAAGAGATAGAATTTTTTAGTGATGATTTTACACTCTGGTGTTGTTTTTTCGAATTCATACTTTTATTTATGAAATCTTTATATATAGGTTAGTTTTTTTACCTATTTTATGGACCTTAGATATGGTATAGTCAAAGAACGGGTAGCGAAATTACGATAATTTTGTTGCGGAAAGGAACAAAATATTATGGAAAAGAAAAGTGGTTCTTTAATGTTGCCTATAGTAGGCTCAATCTTTCTGGCAGTTGTGATAACAGCAATTTCCATTGCAGGTTTCAACATGTATAATACCGTCTCAACTAATGCCTTGCAGGTTGAAGCATACGAGGAGAGGCTCCGTGAAGATATCATGAATGAGCTTAAAAACGAGACTCAGGAAGCTATGAGCATCTGCCAGGTCATGTATGAAAGATACCAGGCTGGTGAGATGACTATGGAAGAAGCACAGAAAGAGTCCGCGGATATTATCAGAGAACTTAAATATAATGATGGAGCCGGATATTTCTGGGTAGATACATCCAAGGGTGTCAATGTGGTTCTTTTGGGACGTGATACTGAGGGACAGTCCAGATGGGACAGTGTTGACCCTAATGGTACATACTTTATTCAGGAAATGATCAAAAATGGACTTCAGGAAGGCGGCGGATATACAAATCTTATGTTTGCCAAGCCCAATGAGACAGAGCCACTTCCCAAGATCAATTATACTGCTTATTTCGAGCCCTTTGACTGGGTAATGGGTACAGGCGTATGGGTTGATTATATTGATACTCTTAAGAGCGAGTACACAAATGAAGCTAACAAATCACTTACTAGTTCTATCACAAGTAGTGTTATCGTAATGATCATTCTTCTTGTTATTGGTATCGCAATTGCTTTTTATATGGGCAAAAGAATCACTGCACCACTTATCCTTGCTACTGATCAGATGGTGCGTATGTCCAACAATGATTTTACAGATAATGAGCATATGGAGAAGGTTCGACAGCTTCCTGCCAGGGAACACAATGAAATTGGCCAGATTGCGTCTGCTCTTGATCTTATGCATACAAATATAAGAGATCTGATGATGAAGATTTCAGATACTACTGCTTATGTTGCTTCTGCTTCTGAGGAGCTTTCTGCAAGCGCTTCACAGTCTGCAAAGGCCAGTGAAATGGTAGCTACTTCCTGTACGTCAGTTGCTGAATCCTGTTCAGGTCAGATTACTGCTGTTGCTGGTGCCAGCAATGAGACCAAGACCTTTGTTGATAACATGCAGGAATTCCAGGATGCTATCGGCAAGACCACTGAGATGATAAAGACTACTAATGAAGCTGCCAAGAAGGGCGCAGCAGATATGACAAATGCCACCAACATGATGGTATCTATCAAGGATTCTGTAGAGAGTACAGCTACTGTAGTAGAAGCTCTTGGTGAGCAGCTTAAGAGCATAGATACCTTTGTTGATACAATTGCTGAAATTGCAAGCCAGACAAATCTTCTTTCTCTTAATGCCAGCATTGAGGCTGCAAGAGCAGGCGAAATGGGTAAGGGCTTTGCAGTTGTTGCAAGTGAGATCAGTAAGTTGGCTGATCAGTCTAATGATGCAGCATCCAAGATCACAGAGCTTATTGAAGAAATCATGAAGAATTCTGATGAAGCAGTTTCTGCTATGCGTCAGGGTGCAGAGAATGTTGTAGAAGGTACAGAAACTGTAAACGAGGCTGGTAATACCTTCAGTAACATTGTAGACATGGTATATTCGATTTCTGAGCAGTCAGAGAGAATGAGCGAGATTGTAACTCAGCTTTCAGAAGGAACTGAAACTATCGCAAGCAACATCAGTAAGATTGAAGACATGAGCGCCAACGTTGCAGATGAGACCCAGAACGTATCAGCTGCATCCGAGGAGCAGACAGCTTCTTCACATGAGGTTGCAGAAGCTTCGGATAAGCTTGCAAGCAATGCTCAGGATCTCCAGGACTTTGTTTCCAAGTTTGATCTTTAATACCACAGCAAACGATATTATGATAAAAAGGCAGTCGGTACAAAACCGACTGCCTTTTAAAATCGCTTTTAATTATTTCTTGTTAACAGCTTCCTTGAGAGCCTTACCAGCTTTGAACTTAGGAACTGTAGCTGCAGGAATCTTAAGTGTAGCGCCAGTCTGAGGATTCTTACCTGTTCTAGCTGCTCTCTTTGCAGTCTCAAATGTTCCGAAGCCAACGAGCTGAACTTTGCCCTTCTTCTTAAGCTCCTTAGTAACAACTTCTGTGAAAGCCTTTACAGCCTTCTCGCTGTCCTTCTTGCTGAGCTTTGTAGCCTTTGCGATAGCTTCAACGAGTTCTGTCTTATTCATATTTTTTCCTCCAAAAGAAAATTGTGTTTGTGGGGCCTTATTGCCCTCATGTAAAAATATTATCGCATTTTAGTACATTTGTTAATACCTATATTAAAAAAACTTTTGTGATATAATTAGTCATCATAGCTTGGAGGGAGCATTACATAATGGAAAACAGAGCATTAGAAATTACACTTATTGTTTTGATCGCCGTGGTTGCGGTATTTGTAGTACTTACTATCTTATCAGCAGTTCTCAATAGAAAGAGAAAGAGCTTAAAGCAAGAGGGAAATATTCTCTGGAAGGACCGAAAGCACACATTTCTTGGATTTCCTTTTTCTTTTACAGTTTATTCAGTTTCTGAGGACAGATTATTTGTAAAAAGAGGTTTCTTTAACATAACAGAGGACGAGGTAAGACTCTACAGAGTGTTGGACATCAGTCTCAAGCAGACACTTGGGCAGAGAATATTAGGCCTTGGTTCTATAGAGCTCAAGACTTCCGACAAGACACTCAAGAACTTTGTAATCGAAGCTGTCTGTCATTCAAGGGATGTAAAAGAGCTCTTGTCTGAGAAGGTTGAGAATCAGCGCAAGGAAAACCGTATTTCTGGCCGTGAGTTCATGTCCTATGATGATGATGACAGTGATAATAGTCCTGAGCAGGAGCAAGAAGATATAGATATGTAACTAATGTGGTCTCTTTGACATCTATAGACGTGCAAATTATTAATTTTAGATTTAATGCAATAATTGTAAAAACACTAAAATTAGTATTAAATATCGTCGAGAAATCTAGAAGCACCAGCGTCCATGGTGTAAGATTTTTAGTGAACTGATACAGATTTTACTGTTGCAGATGATGTTAAAAAGGAGACAACAATGGCTACAAATAATAATCAGAAAAAAATACCATTTTTCAAGACAGTAGCAGGAATGAGTGGCATTTCATATGCGGCTTTATTGCTGCTATTTGTTGTTTCTATCTTTATTGTTATCGGGCAAATGAACGATATTACATCCACATCCATAGGTACTTCTACAACGGTAGAAGGAGTCATGGATGATATTCGTGTATTTGAAGTAGATATGCGTATTCTGGATAATGATGGATTTGCCTTTGCGGCTATGTATGACACAATCGTAGCTATTGGACAGCTGGATGGAAAACTATCAGAAATGGAAAAATGCATTGTCGAGATGGATGCGGCTGTGGAAGGAATCAATTCTACCATGGCAACTGTTACAAGTGCAGGTAGTACTGCTCAACAGGCGGCTGCTATCCTGCAGGAGAATTATACTCCTTATAAAGCAGGGTATCAGGCAATTATGAAAGCAGCCAAGGAGGGAGATGTCAATACAATTGTAGGTGTTGTATATGGTGACGCATCAACTCAGCTTGCTAACATGAAAGAGCAGCTGGTTATCTTAAATGAAGAGCTGGTAACTATTCAGAACACAACTCAGAACTATGTTCGTTCAAAAACACAATCTGCTATTATGATGGTCAACCTCATGATGGTTGTTTATGTCATCTTTATCATTGCATTCCTGTTCTGGAACTATAGGTCCATCGGACGTAAGGTTAACCAGATGGCAGATGAAATCAATGGAATCATCAGTGATATTAAGAATAACAAAGGTAATCTTAATGCTAGGGTTGAGACTCAGACTTCATCGGAGCTTGTACATATCAAAGATGGTTTCAACCTCTTTATAGAAACTCTTCAGGGAATCCTGCGTCAGGTCAAGGATGGAACTGTCACACTTACTGAGTCCTCAGAGAACATGACAAATCAGATCATGCTAGCCAGTGATAATATTACAAACACTTCTGCTGCGTTGGAAGAACTATCTGCCAGCATGCAGAATGTATCAGATACAGCTAAAGTGATGAATGACAAGCTTGATGATGTAAAGGGTGCTACTGATAATATCAATAACGGTGTAGAGGATGGAACTGCTAAGGCTGAGGAAATCAGGGCAGAGGCAATTGTTATCAAGGAAGATGCTCAGAACAAGAAGGACAACACCGGAGCCAAGATGGAAGAACTCTCAACTGTACTTGAGCAGTCAGTTAAAGATAGTGAGAAGGTTGCGCAGATCAACGAACTCACCAAAGTAATTCTTGATATTGCATCCCAGACTAACCTTTTGGCTCTCAATGCTTCTATTGAGGCGGCAAGAGCAGGAGAAGCAGGAAAAGGATTTGCGGTTGTTGCTTCTGAGATCAGTTCGCTTGCTGAGAACTCCCGTCAGACTGCTGGAAATATCCAGGTTATCAGTAATGAAGTTACAGAGGCTGTTACATCTCTTGCAACTAATGCCAATCAGGTGCTCGAATTTATCAATACTACTGTTCTGGCAGATTATGATGCCTTTGTAGATACTGGTGAGAAATATGAAGAGACAGCAAGACTTATCAATGAAATGCTGGATGGTATTTCAACCCAGTCCCAGAGTCTTAACACAATTATGGGTGAGATGGCAGATTCTGTAACATCTATTTCAGAATCTGTAGAGCAGGCTTCAGAAGCAATCAATCAGTCTGCAGAACATTCACAGGATATTGTTGACGAGATCAGTGGTATCAGCTCGGCTATGGATACAAATAACGATGTTACAGAAAAGCTTAATGATAGTACAAGGCAGTTTATAACAATTTGAGAATGATAAAAGGAGCCAGGCGTTCGCCTGGCTCTTTTACTGATCATTCCTTGCCGCTCCAGCAATAAGTACAAAGATTGCAGGGTTCAAGTGGAATAGCTTCTATCATGTCATCAAGTCTGTGATAGTGAAGAGAAGTGAAATTCAGCTCTTTTCTGATTTCTTCCAGCATAGCCTCATACTGAGGAGAGTCAGGATCTGTATATTTTCTTACTGTCTCCTCATCAGGAGATGGGTATCCCTCAAGCTTTTCAATAACTCGTCTTGTTATAAGTTCCATCTCTGAGTTAGAACGGGAGAAGTTAAGATACTTACAGCCATATATAAGAGGTGGGCACGCGGGACGGATATGCACCTCGCTGGCGCCACTCTTATACAAGAACTCGGTAGTCTCACGAAGCTGAGTTCCCCTTACTATGGAGTCATCGATCAGAAGAAGGCTCTTGTTCTTAATAAGCTGATTAACAGGGAGAAGCTTCATCTTGGCTATAAGGTCTCGCCTTGACTGAACTGTAGGCATAAAGGACCTTGGCCAGGTAGCTGTATATTTTACAAAAGGTCTGGAATATGGAATTCCTGAAGTATTGGAGTAACCGATTGCGTGTGCGACACCTGAATCTGGAACGCCTGCTACCAGATCGGGATGAATCCCCCTTTGCATATCACGCTGAGCCAGCTTGGCACCGCAGTTATAACGCATCCTTTCTACGTTTAATCCCTCGTAGGTAGATGCAGGGAAACCATAGTAGATCCACAGGAAGGTACAGATACGCATATCTCCCATTCCCGGAGCAACTATCTCTACAGATTCAGGGGTGATAAATGCGATTTCTGCAGGTTCAAGCTCTCTATAATCAATATATCCAAGATTTAAATAGGAAAAACTTTCGAATGCGACACAGAATCCCTCGTCCTTGTGTCCAATCTGGACAGGAGTTCTGCCATAACGGTCTCTTGCAGCATAGATTCCTTCCGGAGTCATAACAAGCAGAGACATAGATCCCTTTATTATTGCCTGTGCGTAACGGATTCCTTCTACGATCGTAGATTTCTGATTGATGATAGATGCCACAAGCTCTGTAGGGTTGATGTCTCCACCACTCATCTCCAGAAAATGTGAATGGTTGTCAGTAAAGAGCTTATTGGTGATTTCTTCGATGTTGTTGATCTTGCCAACGGTAGTGATGGCGTACGTGCCGTGATGTGATCTGACAATAAGCGGCTGAGGTTCATAGTCTGAAATAGAGCCGATGCCAAGATTGCCCTCCATTTTCAGCATATCTTCCTCAAATTTGGGCCTGAAATACGACCTCTCAATATTGTGGATAGAGCGGTCAAATCCCTTCTTCTTGTCATAAACAGCCATTCCGGCGCGCCTTGTACCTAAGTGTGAGTGATAGTCAGTTCCGTAAAAAAGGTCAAAAACTGCACTCTCACGAGATGCTACTCCAAAAAATCCTCCCATGGGATCCTCCTTGAATATGAGATTTAAAAGCGATTACGGAAAGTATCATACCACAGGGCTGACCTTTGTGGGGGAAAAAACTGCGACAAGGAATAAAAAAATTTCAGTTTGTTATAGGTCATACAGTCAATATATGTGCCTAAACAGCTATCCAAAAAGAAGGGTAAATAATGTATAATTGAGATAAAAAATACTTTATTACAATTATTTAACTTTTTTGTGCCATTATTTTTTTCCTTCGTATAAATAGTTAGATATCAAACGGGAGGTTAAAAGCCATGATGGCTAAATGTTGTAAAAAGGTTTTTGGAGGAGACTGGGGATGAATGACAAGGCACAAAGACTCAAAAACAGTATGCAGCAGAGAATTGTTGGTAAGGGGCAGGTCATCGACAGGGTGATCATAGCTATTCTTTCGGGAGGGCATCTTTTACTGGAAGATGTGCCTGGCGTGGGCAAAACGACGCTTGCCAAGGCACTTTCAGATTCCCTCTCTCTTTCTTTTTCAAGGATTCAGTGTACACCTGATACGACGCCTTCTGATATTACAGGCGTATCAATCTTTAGCCCGGACAAATCGGGCTTTCAGGTAATTCCAGGACCAATTGTTAATAATATTGTGCTTGCGGACGAGCTTAATAGGACTTCGCCCAAGACTCAGTCTGCTCTTTTGGAGGTAATGGAGGAGCACTGCGTTACTATAGACGGCAACCAGATTCCTGTTCCGGAGCCATTTATGGTGATTGGAACGCAGAACCCTGCTGAAATGGCAGGAACTTATCCTCTTCCGGAGGCGCAGCTTGACAGATTCATGATGAAACTATCAGTGGGATATCCTGATGTTCAGGCTTCTGAGGACATGGCAAGGCGATTTCTTGATGGAAGCCTTCATCAGGAGACCCAGCCTGTTCTTTGCGGGAAAGATATTTTGGATATGCGAGGCGAAGTTGAGAAAGTAACTATTCACGAGAATCTCAGGGCTTATGCTGTTTTAATAGCGGATGCTACCAGAAATAAGGCTGAAATATCCTGTGGCGCATCGCCCAGAGCTCTTTTGACAATGCTGCGTTGTGCTCAGGCCATTGCCTATCTGGATGACCGCGACTACTGTATTCCGGAGGATATAGCTGAGGCTGCAAAGCTAACACTTCCACACAGGCTGATACTTACTACTGAGGCAAGGCTTAGCCGTGTGACCAAGGAGGAGCTTGTCAAAAAGATTCTTGAGCAAGTGAAGGTGCTATGAATATTACTATTCACAAGAGCAGGTTGCTCATATATATTCTTGTTGTCATGTTGGGCCTTGTGTTTGCTTCCTTTTACGGAGGCCCGGTTTCTTTTGCGTTTCTTTACGCTATTTTGCTGCTTATCCCTGTTTCTGGCCTCTATATATTTGTAAATAGCATCTCCTTAAGGATATTTCAGGAGGTTGAAGTTCATAAGCTCACAAAGGGAGAGGAACACAGATTTAGCGCCATCATAGAAAATGAAGGATTTCTGCCCATTCACAGAATGAGGATATATCTCTATGAGGGCAGGTGTGATCTGTATGAGATTGAAGACGGGCAGGAGATATCCCTCGGAATCCATGAGAGGAGAGGGCTTAACTCTGGTATCAGCTGCAGATTTGCCGGGGCTTACTGCGTTGGGATAGAAAAGGTTTCCTTTGATGATCCGTTTTGTATTATTACCTTCGAAAAAGAGATACCATATTCCTTCAGAGCTGTTGTAAGGCCACAGATAACGGATATTGCCCGTAAGGCGCTTGACCTTGAGAATCTGCATAACAGCACGGGGCTTAAGAGTGCTCTTTTATATGAGGATTCTCCTGGAAGTGACCTTAGAGCTTATCAAAGGGGCGATTCTCTTAGCTCTATTAACTGGAAGGTATCTGCAAGGCTCTCGGAACTCATGGTGAGGGTTCCTGACAGAATGGAAAAAAGATCGGTGACAATTCTGATGCAGGCGTCCAATGTGCCTGAAAGGCTTCAGGATACTGAGTTTCTTAAAAAGAGAGATTTCTTTTTGGAATTTGTTGTATCCGCGGCTTGGAGTTTTGGTCAGCAAAAGGTCCCGGTACGTCTAATATATCCAGCGGGAAAGGTAAGCCAGTTCACTGTGGATTCTTACGATAGCTTTATGGATTTTTACAATATTGTGGCAGACAGCATTTTCTACAGGTCTGAGCAGGACTTTGCGGAACTGGAGAAAATGGTTGCAGACATCAGGAGCAGGGCCTATGACAACGACACCTGGATCCTCGTCAGAGAGGACTATCAGCCTTCAGAAAGTAATTTCCTTATTTGTGGCTGAGTGCAAACTGAATTTACTGGCTCTATCCCTTATAATTACAGGGATGGAGGTTTTTCTTCTGATAATGGGAGACGAAGAATACTTTGATAGGGATAGTTTTGTCCTCCTAGTGGCCTTTTTCCTACTGTTCTTTGGCTGTCTTGACCATCTCTTTGGAATCTTTATAAAAAGATGGATGTCTGTAATTTTTTTAGTTTTCCCTGCAGCTCTTTTGATCATTTTGCTAAAAGATATAGAGGATATGCCTTATACGGGCGCTTGCATTGCAGTTGCTGTGTTTGTAAGGCTTGTTCTTGCGGGGTTAGTGGCTTTCTTTGGGGATAGAGACTATGGGGATTTTATTTTTCCAGAAATTTGCATGTATCTGGTTCTTGATATTTTGGCCTTTGGGCTGTATTTTTCTCTGGGGAGATTTGCTTCAAACTACCTATCTAGCAGGCTTTTATTCGTATCGCTTGTTATTTTGACACTATCTGGATCACAGGCTCTTATCTATGAAAAGAAAAATAACTCTTTTCCATTCCATTTCTTTGTTCTGCTGGGAGTATTGACTCTTCTTTTGCCAATGAAAACAGAGCCACTTAATTGGACGCCTCTTTTAAATGCCGGATATAATCTTGTTTCTGGCATCATGGATACTATAGATGAAATGAATTACAAATTATCTGTGGCTTTTGAAAATGGTTCCTATACTGCTGGCTACAATTCTTTTGAAGCAAGGGGGAATGCGATTTCCAAGGAGGAGAAGACGCAGATAATAATTGAGTCTGATGATAAGCCCTATCTTGTTTTTATTGATGATGAAAGTGGCAAGAGGCTTAAGGTCAGGCGGACAGTTTATCTTGCTGGAGGAAGAGGGAGAGACTATGTTAATCTTGTTAGCTTTCTAAACCTTTTAAGTTCAAATGGAGTCAGTAAGGACCGTGCGGCTTTATTTTCAAGGCTTTCCAAGGTAAAGCTGGAATACGCCTATTTAAACACCAGGGATGAGATTGCACCTGTAAATTCAATTTATTTATCTGCTGAGGGAAGCGGTAAAAACGGTAGAAAAGAGATATCAAGCGGAATAGCAGATAAAAAGCACAGGAAGGGATATAAACTTTCTGCCAGGTTTTTGGAAATTGACTATGGAAGTCCATATCTGATAGCTCTTTTAAATGAGGATGGTGATGTTTTCAAAGATGGTGCTACAAAAGAAAATATGCTTTCCTATGAGGAAGCTTGTAAATACTTCAAAGAGCTGTATAATGCAGGGCTTGACGAGTATATGACACAAGAGTCATATGAGGAGACACTTCTGTCAATAAATGAGTTTGATGACTCTATTCAGGTGGAATCTGCGGGCGAGGAAGGTGATGGACTGGAGAGCACCGATTTTCTTGATGTTAGTGATGTCTCAGAAAAAATGACAGATCTGGCTTTTGAAATATCTGGAAATGCTGATCTTACAGATTATGAAAAGTGCAAGGCTATAGAGAGGTATTTGCGGCAATATCCCTATAGTACAAACGCTCAAGGGGGATATGATTCTAAGTCTGATTTGAGTTCTTCTACTGGAATGGCTGATATTGCAGATAGATTTCTTTTTGACACACAAAAGGGGTATTGTGTTCATTTTACTTCTGCCATGGTAATGCTCCTTAGGTTAAATGGAATTCCGGCAAGGGTCTCTGTTGGTTATCGATATGTTTATCCCTTTGAAACTCAGGATAGGTATGAAGTAAGTAGCAGTCTTGCCCATGCATGGCCAGAAGCTTATATAGAAGGCGCAGGGTGGATTCCCTTTGAACCTACCAGCGGTTTTCTTCCAGCAGAGGATTTTACTTGGCATAGGGTGGAAGAATCTTCTATAAAAAGTGACCAGAATAAAGAAAACCTCCAGATTCCAAAATTAGAAGTAAAAAGTGAGCAAGATGTTGCTGAAGATCCTGAAAACGCAATACAGAGGGAAATTACTCCAAGGCTTATTAAAATTGCAGTGATAGTGGGGCTTAGCATCGCTTTCATTATTTTTTTACTGATACTGGGAACAATTGTATTCTCGAAACTGCGATACAAATTTAGTTCAGCTGAGAGAAAACTTGAAATTGATGTTCAGCAGATAAAAAAGGCAATAAGACATAGCTATGAGAAGAGTACTGGTAATGCCTTTGTGGATAGAGGCTTATTATCTGACTACGTAAGTGCAGCTCCTGAGAGCCTTAAGGGAGAGACTAAAAAGGTATTTTCTATATATTACAGGCTCCTTTATAGAGAGGGAGAGAAAATCCCTGTATCCATAGAAGAAAGTATTTTGGCCAGGGACTTGAGACTAAAATATAAATGAAAACAAATAAATGAAAACAATAAAAGAGGGCCAGCATCAAAGATGCTGGTCTCTGTCTATTTTGTCGTAATGTTTAAGTAGTATTGGTTCTATTGCCGCTGTCAGCTTCATATCAAGGTTGAAGAAGTAAACGGTAAAGGTCAGCACAAAAAATACTACAAGTACGATTGCTATTATCTTAAGTATCAGAAGAAATGTAGCCATTTCTTTTCCTCCTATAAAATCTGTAAGTCATTGTTCAAAATAGCGTTTACCAGCTCTGGTCGTCTGGAAGGATCTCAAGTGATGGATCAATAGGTTCCTCCTGCATTACAGTACGCATAAAGGAGTTGATCTGATCACGAACGCCCTGGCGGGATATGATCCTTGGATCAAAAAGGTCGTGAGATACCCATACAAGAGGGATTCCTCTTTCGCGGGCCTTTTCCTCAAACATTCCATGCATTCCATCAAGGGCTTTACAGCTCATATGCTCCCAGAGAATAACCATATCTGCGTTGAACATCTCAACAAATTCCCAGAGTTCATCAAGAAGGACCTTGTATCCTCCGTGGGTTCTGTTTCTCATGATCATATTCTCTGTGAGCCATGCCATGTCGTAGATTGCCTGTTCTCTATTTTCAGGTGTATCTTCCGTTACAAGTTCCTTGGTTGATACCATGGAGAGCATATCTGTAAGAGGTACGATTCCCCAGCAGTTAAGGAGCCATACCAGGAAATCCATGTAGTAGTGAGACTGAACACCCCAAACTATGGCGCGGTGGCGGTATTCCTTGGCTGCCATTTTCTTTTTGGCGTAGGCCTGCCTTGCAAGCTTGGTGATCTTGGCATCTGCTTTTTCAAAGGCTGGGATTCTGCCGCAGATTGCCATGTAGTTGGTCTCTGTATAAAGAGCAAGGTTTGAGCCAAATACCTGAGGATATGGAGTGCGATTCATCTCAAGCCATTCCTGGCGGCATTTTGTAAAGTAATTGACACGCTTTGCGCATTCAAAATATGCATCCCAATTCCATTTGTGACCAGTGTGTTTTTCTACGAAAGCGATGGCATTTCTGATTTCCTGTGCAGCGTAGTCCTGAACGTCGTCTTCTCTGTGACGAAGTGGAGCAGCAAGCTGGAATACTGGAATACCATTCTCTTTTTCTAGTCTCTGGGAGATAACACCGTTTCCAAGAAGTGAACCGTCGCAGGTAGTGTTACACTGAATCGCGCAGGCACCCAGGATAGGAGCATCATCATCAATTGAAACTCCGGCTTCTGCCTCAGGCATAGGACAGACATCACCAGCAAGGCCAAATTCCTGGGCTACATCTATGTAGTGGCAGGCAGCGCGCTGGTTTAGAAGTACTGAAACGTAGGTTGACGGAGTCTCGCGGCTTAAGACCTTAAGATCAGGGAAGCCCATCATTACTGCTGTCATCTCGTTTTCATCAACTAGAACAACCTTATCTGAAAACTTCTTGTCGTTACCGATTCGTCTGTCGCCTCTAAAGAGGGAATCCAGAAGATTGGCAACATCCTTGATTACAAGGTCCTGTTCAGTATGACAGATTCTGAGGTATTCACCACGAAGACCCTGAGTGTGTCTGTCAACCATCATAGGAACAGCTAGATAATTGGCCATCCAGCGATAGCGGAACATGGCCTTGACATTTCTGGGTTTCATAACGAATTTGCCCAGGGTCATCATGATCCAAAGCCATCTGGAATAATCGTACATTGTATCTCTAAAACCTCGCCATTCGCGGCGTTTGCGGACTCTTGATCCTTCTTTATAAAAATCGCCTAATCTGTCGGCGCCAATCTGTTTAGCCATTTTCCCCACCTCTCTGGATCTTTTTAATTTCAATACTCTCGACAAAGGCCTGAACTCTTGTCTGCATCTGACCTGATGTTCCAATTGAGTAAGGCCTGTCAACTGCAAGAACAGGATACCCGTACTTGTCTCTTAAGATGGTAGAGCCCATCATCTTTTCATAGGCCCAAGGGTCGCAGAACTTCATCTGTTCATAGATGATACCGTCAGCCTTATACTCTTTTGCCAGCTGATCGACGTATTCGCGACGGTGATCCATTTTGTGGGTATTCATGAATCTTGGACATTCGCCCCTGTTCATGTATGCTCTGCAGACCTGAGTTAGAGCGTCTTCTTCATCATTAAGTTCGATAGGATTTCTGCCAGGGAGAGAGCCATAGCAGAAGCGGTCTGCACAGACATAAGCTCCGCAGTCTTCCACAAGCTTTATGAAATCAGTATCGTCAATTTCAGAGCCCGCTACGAGAACTCTTGCTCTGAATTTACTCTTTTCATCAGGTTCTCTGGTCTTTATTTCTTCAAGAGTTTCCTCTAATTTGTCTATTAAAAGATATTTCGGAGCTACGTAGGTTGCCAGTGTTATTACAGCAAACTCATAACCAGTGATCCTTGGCTTTTCCTCTTTTCTAAAGTCGCCTATGGCGCGGATCAGCCTGCAGATACGGTTGTGATCCTCCACTGATTTTCTGATGGCTGCATCAGAAATGTCTATGCCATATTTTTCGTTTAGTGGCTTTAAAATATGGTTGCGGCACTGTAATACATATAGATTAAGACCGTTATCGTCGGCCTTCATTGGTATTTCCATGTACTCGAAGAAGAACTTCTCTTTGCCACCGCCAAGGGCCTTTAAAAGTTCCATATTCTCTACACAGCGGTTCATCATGGAACAGCCATCTGGCGTGATCATACAATCGGCAAAGTTAAAGCCGCCTTCAATAGCGCGCTCGAGGAGAGCACGAGAGTATTCACATAGAAAGCTGGTCATATAATATGTGGAAATATCAAGAGATCCTGTCCTGGGTGCACGCAGTCTTGCAGAAAAACACCCCTCTAGATTAATAAGAGGTTCAGGAACATTTTCGCAGGTGTATGCCACACAAACCTTTGAATCTGCCTGAGCCTTCTGAACGAGTTCATTATTTGCTTCTAAGAGAAGATTCTCAAAGAAGATCAGATGCCTTAAGTCTTTCACTTTTCCCCCTACCCCAATAATTAATTAGAAATTTAAATAGTGTAATAATAGTCTATAGTACGGCATTATTAGTGTCAATTAATAAAGCTTACAAAAAATCAATACCCAAAATAAATAAAGTGACTAAAAATATGGTGTAAAATAATGCAAAATAGATTAGTTATCGAAACATTTTTTAAGGAAAGGTTAACTAAGAAAAGGCCAAAATATTATTGAATAGTACCATATACTATTGTAAGCAACTTAGGATATCATAGGTAAAGTGTGTTTATTAGAGATTAGCAAAATAGCCTTATCAATATAAATGTGTTTAAGAATCAATGAGAGTTGGCTGAGGTTGAAAGTAGGAGAATGTTATGAGTAAAATCTGGGATTACAAAAAGTTTCAGGAAGTTATCCGCGCTGCAGCTGCGGAAGGAATAGTTCTTTTGGAGAACGAGGGGAATGTTCTTCCTCTTAAAAAGAATGAGAAGATTGCAGTATTTGGCAGAAGCCAGATGAATTATTACAAGAGCGGAACAGGGTCAGGCGGCATGGTAAATGTTGACTATGTTGTTGGAATCTATGAGGCTCTTGAGAACTCAGAGTATTTCAATATCAATAAGACTGTAAGAAAGGCCTATGAAGAGTTCGTTAAGGAAAATCCTTTCGACACAGGTATAGGCTGGGCCGCTGAGCCATGGTTTCAGAAGGAAATGCCTCTTACAGAAGATTTTGTAGAAGAGGCAGCTAAAGAGTCTGGAACTGCCATTTTTATCATCGGAAGAACAGCAGGTGAGGATCAGGACAACAAGAATGAAAAGGGTAGTTTTCTTCTGACTGATGAGGAGAAGGATGCTCTGAGCAAGGTCTGCAGAGCTTTTGATAAGACTGTAGTTCTTTTAAATGTTGGTAATATCATAGATATGAAGTGGGTAAAAGAGATAAAGCCTTCTTCTGTTCTCTATGTATGGCAGGGTGGTCAGGAAGGCGGAAATGCCGTATTTGACGTACTAAGCGGCAAAGTTAATCCATCTGGTAAGCTTCCTGATACGATTGCAGCTAACATAAGCGACTATTCATCTACAGAGAACTTTGGCTCTGACAAGGAAAACTATCAGACTGAGGATATCTATGTAGGATATCGCTATTTCGAGACCTTTGACAAGGAAAGCGTGCTGTATCCTTTTGGCTATGGTCTTTCTTATACAAGCTTTGATATTGCGTCTGGAGCTTTTTCTTTTGACAAAAAAGATGGAGTATCCCTGGAAGTTCTGGTTCGCAATACTGGAGATGTAGATGGTAAGGAGGCTGTACAGGTTTATGTAGAGGCTCCTATGGGCAAGCTGGGCAAGGCAAGCAGAGCCTTATGTGGATTTAATAAAACAGATCTTTTACGCAAGGGAGATTCCCAGAGAATTAGCTTTGAGATACCTCTGTACTATCTTGCATCCTATGATGATAGCGGTGTTACAGGTCATAAGTCCTGCTATGTGTTAGAGGATGGTATATATAACATATATATCGGAAGCGATATAAGAAGCGCTAAGCTTGCGGGCTCTTTTACTGTCGAGAAGACTGAAGTTGTGTGCTCCTGCGAGGAGGCATATGCGCCAATCTATGATTTCAAGCGCCTTAAGGCGGTTTGCAAGGATGGAAGTGTAGAAAAGGCCTATGAGAAAGTTCCTGTAAGAACAGTTGACCCAAATAAGAGAAGCAAGGACAGACTTCCTAAGGCACTTCCCTTTACAGAAGATAAGGGCTATAAGCTTGTAGATGTGGAGAATAAGAAGGTTTCCATGGATGAGTTTATTGCACAGCTCTCAGATGAGGATCTTTGCTGCATGATGAGAGGCGAAGGAATGTGCTCTCCTAAGGTAACTGCCGGAATCGCAGGAGCCTTCGGCGGAGTTACAGATAAGCTTGCTGCATTTGGAATTCCTGTTGCAGGCTGTTCTGATGGCCCATCTGGAATTCGTATGGACTGCGGAACTCATGCATTTTCTCTTCCTAACGGAACCTGTCTTGCCTGCACTTTCAACGAGGAGCTTAACGAAGAGCTCTTTAACTGGGAAGGACTTGATCTTAGAAGATATAGGATAGATGCCCTTTTGGGACCTGGTATGAACATTCATAGAAATCCTATGAACGGTAGAAACTTTGAGTATTTCTCAGAGGATCCTTTCCTTACAGGTAAGCTTGTGGCAGCACAGCTGCGTGGACTTCACAAGTATGATGTGACTGGTGTTATCAAGCACTTTGCTGGAAACACACAGGAGTTTAAGAGACATAACGTTAATAATATTGTTTCTGAGAGAGCCCTTCGTGAGATTTATTTAAAGGGCTTTGAAATCGCAGTAAGAGAGGGCAATGCCAGAGCAATAATGAGTACCTATGGACCTGTAAATGGAATCTGGACTGCCAGCAGCTATGATCTTCTTACTACTATCCTGCGCGGAGAGTGGGGATTTGATGGCATTGTAATGACAGACTGGTGGGCTATGGGCAATAACTTTGCAGGAGATGCTGGTGATTACAAGAATGTATCCTCTCAGGTTCGCGCTCAGAACGACCTTAACATGGTAAATGGAAATGCAGAGACTAACTCAAACGGAGATGACCTTGAGAAGGCTCTGCAGGATGGAAGACTTTCAAGAGCAGAGCTTGCAAGATGTGCAGAGAATATCCTTAGATTCCTGTTAAAGAGCCCGGCTTACAGACATCTTCTTGGAGAAGAGTCAGAGCTTGATGAGGAATTAAAGAGTGCAGTTACTGCTGAGGATGTTCGTCTTCAGGAGATAATAGATGTAAAGATGCCTGGAAATGAGGTTTCTCTGGATGCTTCTCTCATTAAGACAGGAAGAGGAGATGAGACAACATTTCTTTTAACTGAAGTTAAGAGAAGCGTTGTTGAACTGGAGCTTGTACTTAAAGCTGATGATCAGCCTGATGTGGCGCAGCTTCCTATTTCTATCTTCCAGGATAAGGGACTTGTAAAGACTGTTACACTTACAGGTATGGACAGAGACTGGAAGACAGTGAAGGTTACTCTTTTCCCTTCTTATATTGGAACTTTCTATCTTAAGTTCTTCCTGACTCAGGGCGGACTTTGCATTAAGTCTGCAAAGCTTAGGGTTGTAGAGGAACTGTAATATATACTGGATGAATTAGTCTGGGAATTTGAATACTATAAAATTCTAATTTAGTTTTAGCTGCAGGATTAATCCTTCTTGGATTGATCCTGCATTTTAATGTTACCATTACTCCTTCTCAGCAAGAAGTCCAGTTCTGTATGCATTTAAGAGCTTTTCAAGCTGAGCAATAGTTTCCTTGATGTTCTGGCCGATGTCAGTGTCTGCCACGGTCTTTCTCTTGTCCACATGCTGAATCAGCACAGTATCTGAGTGGATGTCACTTCCGGTTTCCACGGCCTTTTCAACAGATTCAAAAGGCTCATGGGCCGCAAGTAGGAACCCATAGGAATTGTAGGTCAAGGTATAGCCTGCAATGCCGGTCTTGGGCTGATAAGCCTTGGAAAATCCGCCATCAATCACGATAAGCCTTCCGCCGCACTTGATAGGAAGCTCACCCTTCTTGGCTTCCACAGGCACATGGCCGTTTACTATGCGGCTTTCAGGAGATGTAAGACCAAACTCACTCATGATCATGTTTATTGTTTCTTCATCGTCATACCAGCTGTAATAGGGATTTTTCTTCTCTTCATGAGT
>JAEEGL015727648.1_pt1 | contig 26905 bp, 25 predicted proteins | sample 9134231 | NCBI WGS metagenome assembly JAEEGL01 (sample SAMN16246548, study PRJNA631951) | gut metagenome | biome: gut microbiome; feature: rumen; material: fiber-attached | host: Bos | place: Iran: Karaj | collected 2018-10 | reverse complement strand
TGAAGATGTCCAGCACGCCGTCCACCAGCGTCCCCGTATAGTCGATGGACATTCCGGCGAAGGTTTCTTTCATGGTGAACTTTTCGCCTTCGAGCGTCCAGGTGATCTTGTAGCTCGCGCCGTCGCGGGTGCTCGTTCCCGTGCCGTCCGCTTTCAGTTCCACGGAGAACTCCTCGTCCTCGATCTTCGACTCGTCGCCCACAAGCTTTTGATACAGCCCTTCGTACGTTCCGGATGCCTCTTTAAGGGGAGAATCATCCGCCGGCGCTTCCTCGGTTGCTGTTCCGTCCGCGTTTTTTTTCTGTTCGGTCCCTGAAGTATCACGGACTCCGCATGCGGCGAGCGTCAGTACCAGAGCGAACAGCACAAGCAGGGCGATTATTTTTTTCATCTTCTTCTCCTCCTGTTTCCGGGGACGCGGGGAGATGCCCCCTACCCCTGTAACTAAATCATATCATACCGCTCATAAAAAATCAACATGATTTCAAACAATTCCCGCCGTTGAGCGGGAAATATATTTCGCCGCCGGGATCACACACGATTGCGTGAATACACCCGCGCCGTCCGTCATATAGTTGGGTGACAAGACGAAACAGAAGAAAGGTCGGAACAAAAATGACGGACAACCTGTATCTTCCCGAGGGGTACCTCACGGGAACGGAAGAAAACGAAATCCATCTGTCAGGAACTCGCGGTCTCCGCGCGGCAATGGAGACCGGAAGGATCCTGGAAGCTTACGCCACCGAGTGCGAGAGCGGGTCTATGGATCTGCTCGTGGATCTTCACGGGATCCGCGGCGTCATTCCCAGGGAGGAGGCAGTCTTTTCTCAGGACGGTCTGCCCGTAAAGGATATAGCTGTCATCACCAGGGTGGCAAAGCCCGTATGCTTCAAAGTGACCGGCCTGTACGACGGCGGAGGAGGAAGACCTACTGCCGTACTGTCCCGCCGGGCGGCGCAGAAAGAATGCGCGGAGCGGTACGTTTCCCGTCTTCGCCCCGGAGACGTGATTCCCGCCTCGGTTACCCATCTTGAACCGTTCGGAGCATTCGTCGATATCGGCTGCGGGATCGTGTCCCTTATCACGGTGGATTCGATCTCGGTGTCGCGGATCTCCCACCCGGCCGACCGCTTTTCTCCCGGCGACCGGATCGCCGCGGTGGTGAAATCCCGCGATCCCCTTACCGGACGCGTCTCTCTCACCCACCGGGAGCTTCTCGGTACCTGGGAGGAGAACGCTTCGGCGTTCGGCGCGTCACGGACCGTCAGCGGCATCGTCCGCGGAGTGGAGGAATACGGCGTGTTCGTGGAGCTCGCTCCCAATCTGGCCGGTCTTGCTGAGCCGAAAGAGAGCGTCAGGGAGGGCGATCCCTGCGCCGTATACATAAAGAGCATCATCCCCGAAAAGATGAAGATAAAACTTGTGCTTATCGACGCCGGGGCAGGCGAAGTGCGGCTGCCGATGAAATACTTCGTCGATCCCGCGAAGGAAAAAAGAATGACCCGATGGCGCTACTCTCCGGAGTGCTGCCCGCGGGTCATAGAAACGGTTTTCGGCGAGTGAGATCAGTCTTCGATTAGTCCGATCAGCTCCCGTGTGTCGCGGACGTATACGTCCGCCAGCTTCTCGAGCTCCTTCGTGTTTTTTTCGAATTTGTCGTAGACTCCGACCACGGTGAATCCCGCCTTTTTTGCAGTCGTGGCGGCGAAAAACGAGTCCTCGAAAATCACGGTGTTCTCTTTCGGAGACCCCATGGTCCGTGTGCACAGCTCGAAGATCTCCGGCTTGTCCTTCCCCAGTCCCAGCGTCTCGCAGGAAAATATATCCGTGAAATAGTGACGGAGCCCCGTCCGCGCCAGCGCCGACTCGATCATCTTCCTGTCGGTGACGGTGGCGATGCACATGGAAGCGCCCGATACGCGGAGCGCTTCGAGGAACTCCGGTATGCCGTCCTTCGGCATGACCTCGTCCCGGTACCGTATCCCCACAACGCGATTCACGTCCTCAACGATATCTTCGACGCTCGTCTTGACGTCGTAGTTTTCTCTGTAAAACACGGCTGCCTCGGTGAGCGTCATCTTTTTGAATTTTTCGGTCAGGTCCTCCCTCGGCTTGATGCCGATGGATTCAAGATACCCGTTGCCGATGGTCTCCCAAACGTGCATCGAGTCGAAAAGCGTGCCGTCAAAATCGAATATTGCGCCTTTTATGTTCATCTTTTGTGTTTCTCCGCTATTTTTTCGAAATTACGATAAGAAGTATCCCGCTTTTATGTGAGATCCGCGCTGCGTCCTCCGTCCACTCATTGCTGACCCCGAGAGGGAAGGTCGCGGTGAGTTTCCCGTTCCGGAGAGGGTATTTTACCCCCTCGGCGTCGACACCCGTCACATCCCCCGACAGGGCGAAAAGGGACAGGTAGGAACCCTCCTCCTTTTCGATCACCCGTGCCGCCGGCCCGGAGCAGATCATGCGGATTCCGTCGCCCGCCAGGGTCACGGTAAGTCCCGCCGCGGCTCCGTGAGCCATGGTCTGCAGATTGGCCAGGGTGTGGTCGAAGCGTCTGCCGCCCAGGGCGCACGTGAGCAGTACCTCGGAAAAATTCCGTTCCTCCGCGTACCGCATTGCCGCCATGGTGTCTGTGTCGTCCTTCTCGACCTTCAGCCGCATTACCGGAACATTCTCCGGAAGCGGTCCGCAGTACGAGTCGAAATCACCGATGATAAGATCGGGTTTCACGTTTTCATCCGTGCAGTACCGTACCCCACGGTCGCAGGCGATCACAAAGTCGTCCCCCCGGATCAAATCCCGGAAGCCGGCCGTCGGGTCGCCTCCGGTGATTATCACGCATCTGTTTTTTTCCACGTTCACGCCCCCCGTCAGTCGTCGTCGGAGATTTTTTCCTCATGTCTCTCCGTGTAAAGGAACCGGTCCCGCGCAGCCGTAACTTCAAAGGAGTTTTCCACCACGTAGGATACCGCCGAGTTGTTGCGCCGCGCAGTTTTAAGAGACGATTTCATAATGAGAACGACGACCAGCGACACCGCGAAGGCGATCAGTATTACGAGCAATATGTTTGTCGGTGACATGTCCGTCTCCTATGATAAAATGAAGTAGTATATCGCGCCGAACAGGGCGGAAAACACCGCGGTGAGTCCCAGCAGCCACGCCGTGAATCTGGGCCACGATACCGGAGCTTCTCCGACGAACTTTCCGGTCTGTCCGTTCATGGCGAACCGGTATATTTTCTCCTTGTATTCCGTACTGAGCATCCACACCGGCATCATGGCGTATCTCGGCTCGTCCTGCCGGACGGCGACGTTCTTCGACGCGGCGCTTACCGAGTCGTAGCCGGTGATCGTCCCGCTGATGAGACTGACGAGGGAATTTTCCACCCGGTCCCGGACTCTCGGCGCGCCGTCGGTGTGGTAAACGTCGTATTTGTCCGCCAGAAATCCCGACAGATACGCCGGAGAAAAGGGCACCGCGTCGCCGTAGCGGAACGGCTCCACCGCCTCCATGTACACGTCGTCCGCTTTGCTTGATCCGTCGAAAGGGACGTTTTCATAGTCCATCCTTCCGCTGCGGTAAAGGCGGTAATGATCCGTTTCCGTGATGCGGTATTTACCGGAGATCCAGGTACGGGTATTCTCCGCGTCGAACTCCACGTCGCCCGTGGCGCTTCCGGAAAAGAGCCAGAAGGGGATGTAGACGCCTTTTATCTCGGCGATCCTGCTCTCCGTCTTGAACTTCGACGGCACCAGCAGCTTTTTTCTGTAATGCTCGCGGAAGGCGTTCTCCGCTTCCTTTTTGGTGACCCTGAACGGTATGACGAACTCCGGCAGAAAATCGCCGGACACCCTGTCGGAGTGGACGACGTTGTTGTCGCAGTACGGGCACTTGTCCGCGGCGGTGGTCCCGTCCGTGACGAGCTCCGCGCCGCAGGCGGGGCAGGTGTAGCTGAACAGCCCGCCGCCATCGTCGTGCGTCTCTCCGTGCGCCTCCGCATGGGAGTCTATGACCTGATTTTCAACGATCAGGTCGTCCGGCGAGAACGTGCTGCCGCAGAAATCGCAGGTCAGAGCTTCGCTTCTGCCGTCCCAGCGCAGCTCCGCTCCGCAGGACGGACATTTATACGATATTGTTCCCATGGGGAAGTCTCCCTTTTTTGTCATTTCCGGTCAGTGACCGGCAGGAAAAAGGCAGCGCCGCCGTCGGCGTTGCCTCGAAACGTTATTCAGATATCAGCATCGGCGCCAGTTTTTCGATGTCTCCGGCTCCCACCGTCAGAACGCAGTCGCCCCGACCGTAATTCTTTTTGATATCGTCCGCGATCTCGCCGAAGGAGTGCAGACACCGGGCGGGGACCCCCCGCTTCGCCACCGCCTCCGCCAGCTGATCCGACGTCACTCCGTAGACGTTGGTTTCCCGAGCAGGATAGATGGGCGCCAGAATCACCTCGTCCGTCCCTGTTTTTGCCAGAGCGTCCGCGAATCCTTCGAACAACTCAAAGGTGCGTGAGAAGGTGTGCGGCTGGAAGACGACGACGAGGCGATCAAAGCCGAATTCCGACGCGGTCCGGAGAGTCGCCGCAACTTCTGTGGGGTGGTGGGCGTAGTCGTCAAACACCGCGGCGCCTGACTTCGTGTTTCCTACACGCTCCATGCGCCTCTTGATGCCCTTGTAGGAAGCGAGTCCCGCAGCCACCGCCTCGGGGGACACGCCGCTCTCGAAGGATACGGCCGCCGCCGCGACGGCGTCGGTGACGATGTGGTCTCCCGGCACGTTTATCCTCGCTCGGCAGAGTATTTCCCCCCGCCGTACGATATCGAATTCCGACCCGCCGGGGAAGGGCGTTACGTTCACTGCGGCGTAGTCTTCGCCGCCGCTCCGTCCGAAGGTGACGAAGGGTCTGCCCGACATACGCGCCGCATCAAGAGCGTCCTCGCAGTCACCGTTCACCACGGCGCTCTCTCCGCGGCGGATAAATCCCGCGAAGGAGCTTTTTATCTGGTCCATGTCTTTGAAATAGTCCACGTGGTCCATTTCGAGGTTCAGGACCACGGATACCGTTGGATAGAAGTCGAGGAACGAGTCCATGTACTCGCAGGCCTCAAATATGAAATAGTCCTCCCGCCCGATGACGTTGGTCTCGCCGGTGGCGGCCATCTTCGCACCGCCGAACACGGTGGGCTCGCGCCCCGCCGCGGCGAATATTTCCGCGGCAACGGCGGTGGTGGTGCTCTTTCCGTGCATGCCGGAAATGCCTATTCTTACGCCGTAGCGCTTCATGACGTACCCGAGAAAATCCGCCCGGGAGATGCGCGGGATCCCGGCGTCTCCAGCCCATACGTACACCGGATCGTCGAGGGGGATCGCCACCGTGTAGACAATCAGGTCGCATCCGGCTGCGTTCTCCGCCGAGGCGGTGTAGTGTATCTTTACTCCCTCGTCTTCGAGCCGCTTCGTCAGGGCGCTCTCCGTCCGGTCGTACCCCGAGACGTAGTGGCCTCTCATAAGGCACACCTGCGCAAGGGAATTCATGCTCACTCCGCCGATCCCGAGGAAGAAAATTTTCTTCGGACCGTCTCCCATTATTTCACGGATACCGTCGTACCCGAAATGTGTGTTTTCAAGGGCCATGAAGGGACCTCCTTCCGGATCAGGGGACCGATCCCCGTTTCTGAAGACTTTCAAATACCAATTATATCACAAAAAAGGAGCCTTTTTCATTAAAAAAAGAAAAAAATTCACAAAACAACTGAAAAATGGTAACATATTCACTGTATAATGATGATGGAGTTATGCATAATTATTTCTAACGGGGGGAATCAGATGGTCATCACAGATATCAAAATCAGAAAGTTGTTTGACGAAGGTCCCATGAAAGCGATCGTTTCGGTCACGTTCGACTCCCAGTTGGCACTGCATGACGTCAAGGTTATAAACGTCCGGGACAGGCATTTCATCGTAATGCCCAGCAGAAAGAATCCGGACGGGACTTACAGGGATATCGTTCACCCGATAAACGCGGAATTCAGAGCGGAGCTCGAAAAGCAGGTACTTGCGGCGTATGAGGAGGAGGTCGCGAGAGCGGCATCCGAGGCAGCCGCGGAAGCCGCAATGGAGGAGGCATCCGAAAGCGCCGCCTCCGACGCGGAGTTTGCGGAGTAAAAGAGATCACACAATATGTATACTCCCTTCAAAGGCGGTTTAGAAACGGACCGCCTTTGATCGTATATTGGGGGAGGCCGTCGGAGCCAACCAGGGAAACGGTATAAAAAAAGAGAAAAAGCAGATCCGTGATAAAATAGTGGATTTGCTTTTCGTTTTGCGAAAAAAATCACAAATTTCTTGACATGCCGGATTTTTTGTGATACAATACTATCCGTGCCGCACGGGGAGGGTCCCGTGCAGCGCCGCATATCTGGGTGTGGCGCAGTTGGTAGCGCGCTACCTTGGGGTGGTAGAGGCCGCTGGTTCAAGTCCAGTCACTCAGAGAGAAAGGGCAGGTTTTCGAACCTGCCCTTTTGTTATTATCACGTCGATCGCCCGTACAGAGAAGACTTCGCCGCACTTTTCCAGCCGTTGCCGCGATACCGAAAAAAATCCCCGGGCAGCGTATTACTTGCAATTACGTCCCAAATATGGTACAATACGTATATTAAAATAACCTCAGGAGGATGAAAATGGACAATTTTGAGAAGAAAAAACTCGCGCTGGTACGCGTTTTGCAGATCCTCGAAAAATACAGCGACTACGACCACCCGCTGAAGCAGTCGGATATCGTGCGGCACCTCGAAAGCGACTACGGGATCACGCTCGAGCGGAAAGCCGTGGGCCGCAACGTTGCTCTCCTGAAGGACGCCGGCTTTGAGATAGAGTCCCGCCGGGCGGGCTCGTTCCTCGAGGGCAGGACCTTCACTGACGCGGAGCTTCGCATCCTGATCGACGGCGTCCTGTCGAGCAAGCACATCACGGCGAAGTACTCGAAGGACCTGATCGACAAGCTCTGCTCGCTGTCGAGCAAATTCTTCAGGCACCACATAAAGCACGTCCATTCCGTGAGCGAGTGGGATAAGACGGAGAACAAGGCGCTCTTCTACAACATCGAGATCGTCGACGAGGCGATAGAGCAGAAGAAGCAGATAACCCTCGACTACAACAAGTACGGCGCGGACAAAAAACTGCACAAGACGCGCACGCACCGGGTGAGCCCGTATCAGCTGGTCCTGCACAACCAGCGGTACTACCTCATGGCGAAGAGTGAGGAGTGGGGGAACATCATCTTCTTCCGCCTGGACAGGATAACGAACATGATGATATCGGAGGAACGGCTGACCCCCGTAACGACGGTGGCGGGGTACGAGAACGGGATCAATTTCAAGGATCTCTCGACTGCGCTGCCGTATATGTACACGGACAGGCCGGAGCCGGTGGAGTTCATCGCGGAGGATTGCGTGATAGACCAGGTGATCGACTGGTTCGGCAAGGACATATTGATATACAAACACGGCGAACATCAGTACAGGATCATCGTCCGCGTCAGCCCCATGGCGATGGAGCACTGGGCGATGCAGTACGCCCCGCACGTCCGCGTCACCTCGCCGGAAACGCTGGCGGATAAGGTGCGGGAGAATCTGAAAACCGCTCTCGCCATGTACGGCGAATGAGGGAAAATCCATATTACAGAATGGATTTCGCGATGTGGTATAATAGAAGTGCGCTTGAATATACATACGATATTTAATAAATAAAGGAGAAACAAAAATGGAAAACGACATTATTGTAAGAAACGCCGTTGAGTTTTTGCTCTTTAATTATTTCGGTTTGAACTATGAGGACGGAAACAACCTCGAAACGGTGCTTGACAAGGCCATTGAGTCGGCCTACATAGACGCGACGAATCAGGGAGCTTTCAACGCTCTTTTTACCGATACGGCCTTTCCTGACAGAGAAGCCGTCGATAACCTCAAGACGCGCGTCAAGGGCATGTCCAGGTTTGTAAAAGACCAGATCAAGACACTCTATTTCTCAAACAATAAGATGGACTTCGATGAATGGCACAGAAGAATCTGCTTGAGACTCGTAAACACATACAGAAAGATTTGCGAAGAGCTTAACAGCCCGTCATTTCGCGTCGATCCCGGGGCGCTAGAGTTTTTCTCCTACGGAAACGCTCAAAAATGGGTCAATATGACGATAAAAAACCTATACGTTATCAGTGGCGCATATCTGGCGATTGGCGGCACTGTGAACGAGGGTTTCTTTAACGCCGTCGCCGCGCGATCAAACGAGTATCATATCCCGCTCGACAATTTGATCCTCGGGACGATATACAAGAAAAAACTGATCGGCTCTGACAGAGAATATTTCGTCATGAAGTACGGGAAAAAAGAACCGTCGTACCAGATCGTGGACGACAGCGACGGAACAGGAGATTCTTATCCCTGGAGCGGGATCGGTTACCAGAGTGTTTACGAGATATTCAGAGAGGAACTCAAGGATGCAATCGACGAGCCGCCCATCGAATGGGAATGCAGGAACTGGATCGAAAGGAAAAAGAAGATCAAGGAGCTTAAGGGCGATCTAACGACGATCGACGATTGAGGTGAACAGAATAATCATGACCACATTCGGTTCGCTTTTCTAACGAAAAGGTAAACTGATCTGCCACGCGCCGCCGGGGAGATGTACGGCGAGTGAGGGCGTGTTGCCGAACCGGGAAATGATGTGGTATAATGGCGGTGTGCCAACAATATTATCAGAAAAAAGGAGAAACAAAATGCTTTACAAGTACGATGAAACTAGCCAGAAACTTGAAATGCTCAATTTCTATGATTTCGAGGACCTGGAAGGTAAAGAGAAGGATCTTGAAAACCTTCTGGCGGCTAACCTGAGGGACATCTACACCGAAAACGGCTTACTGATGCCGATATTTCAGGAAAGGCCGTGGCAGGAAGAACCCGATCTTTGCGCATTGGATAGGGACGGAAATCTCATAATCTTCGAGCTTAAGCGCGGCGGCGTACAGGACGATACGACCATCCAGATCATGCGCTATGCTCAGGATTTCGGCCAAAAAACGTATATCGAATTAAATGAGGTCTATAAGAACTATTCGGGCGTCGACGTTGAACTCAAAGCGATGCACGCGCAGAATTTCGGGCTGAAAGCTCCTCTCGATGATAACATGTTCAATAGGAAACAATCCCTTGTTATCGTCGGATCGTCCTCGGATCATGATCTGATGAACGCCGTCGAATACTGGAAAGCAAAGGGCGTCGATATCGATTTTCTGCCTTATCGCTTTTACAGAGTTAACGGCGAACTGCTCTTTGAGTTTTTCGCCAAACCGTACGATTATCATCTCAATCCTTCAGACAGAAAAGGGATAGTATTCGATACCAACGCAACGTTTGATCCCGAATCATACCGGGATATGTTTAAAGAACGGAAGGTCAGCGCTTACGGAAATTCCGCAAGATTTGTCCGCCGTTTCAATAAAGGTGACTACGTATTGTATTATCACGCGGGTTACGGAGTGATCGGAGCCGGTCAAATAATCGATTCAAAAGTATATGAAAACAAAGAGTCAGGTGAAGAATACAGAAAGGTCAGGCTTTTGACCCCAGAGGTGGAATCAATAGACGACGCCTGTTATATAAGCCCTTCCGAGCTGTCGGAGATCACCGGCAAATCCTTCGGGTTTAACTCTACGGTCAAAAGTCCGTATCTGTCAGCGGCGGAAGTAATGAGAGTTGCAGAAGAGCTGAACAAAAGATACGATGAGGAAACCCCGTCGTTTTGATCTGCGATGCTTCAGGCGGATGAGATCGGGAGCAAACGTCTGACAGAGACACCTCGCCCCCGTCGCTGGTCGAGAAGGTGCGGGAGGATCTGAAAAACGCCCTCGCATGGTACGGCGAATGAGGGGAAATCCATATTACAGAATGATTTTCGCGATGTGGTATAATAGAGATGCACTTTAATAAAGTGACGAAATATTAAATGTAAAGGGAGTTTTTACATGAAGAATAATGTCATCTATTCTTATCGGTTAACCTATTTCGGAGGAACAGCACCTTGTTATGACAATGATCTTCTAACTTTGGCTATTTGCAAAAGAGATATGCGGAGGGTGATCGGGAGAGAGTTCAGAAAAAAACCTGATAAGACATACTGGTTTATTGGAATTGTCGGTGTAGGCTTAGAGAATAGTTCGCGGTCTGTTTTTAAAGATAGATCAGGAACTGTATTATACATTGCCAAATTAACTGATGTGATTGATTTTTCGGATTATTTTTCAAACCCCATTTTCAGAAAACGGTTGGACCGAATATACGAAGAAAGTGATGACGGTGATTTTGGCACAACTGGAGACGAAAAAAGGTTCAAACACGTTGATCGTTCTATAAGTAACGTCCATAGTGAAAAAGAATTGCAAGAAAGAGACTGGGACGTTGCTCACGGTAGTAAAGAGACATTTGTTTTAGTTTCTGAAGAGTACTCGTTCATCGATCCCCAGTTGTCTAATGATTTAATAGAATCGTTGAGTGATGGAGAAAAGCTTGCAAACGGTGTAGGACATTCTTTATTTGAAGCAGAGGATGACTCTCGAATTGTTTGCCTTATGAATTCTATTGTCAATAATGCGGGCAAAACGCATTCAAAAGAGAAATTGCCACAAGTGATAAGGGATAATTGTAATAAAGGATGTGGAAAGGATAAAGCATGAAAGTTATATTATCTCGAAAAGGATTTGATAGCGGAGCGGGAGGAAGCCCAAGTCCGATTCTTCCCGACGGTACATTGTTATCTATTCCAATTCCTGACAAGACAGGTAACTGTTCGTATGAGGATTTAACGGTTCCTACAGATGGAAAGACGTTTCTGGATATTCTTAATGCACTGAATCCAGGAAAAGATTATTGTCTTTGCCATCTCGATCCAGATATCAGAACTTACATAAGGAAAACACCTCCCGAATGGGTTCCGGCATTCGGGCAAATAGACGCCTCTCAAACACATTTGACAAGTAAAGGAATAAAAAAAGGAGACTTATTCTTGTTCTTTGGATGGTACAAACAAACAGAATATTTAAATGGAAAACTCTCGTTTGTTAAGGGCGCCCCCGATCTGCACGTGATTTATGGGTATCTGCAAATTGGGGATATTATTGCTGGGGAGGACGTCAAAAAATATCCTTGGCATCCTCATTCAGACGATTCACACATTTATGACAAAAACGGAAATACTACGAATAACACTATTTATCTAGCTTCAGATTATTTGGATATCGATGGCATAAATGGCATACTCCCAGGCGCAGGTGTGTTATCGTTTTCTGAAAATCGGGTTCTAACTGAAAAAGGGAAAAGTCGAACACGTTGGAAACTAAATGATGCATTATTAAACGTAAATTTATCATATCACAATAAAGAGTGTATAAAAGACGGTTACTTCCAGAGCAGATGCCGCGGACAAGAATTCGTATTTGATGAGGATGCACGTGCTACAGAATGGGCAAAACATATAATAATGGGAGAATGATGTGTTATTATGAAGACTGCTGGAATTGTTTCTAAACTGAATAAAATGTATAATGAGTATTACTGTAAAGAACAGGGATATAGAAAAGAAAATGATAAGGAGAAGTAATGCCCAACATCGGTCCGTTTTTCTACGTCCGCGGGAAGCTGATCTTTAGCGCAGTGCCTCTCTCCGAGGGCCTGCGAGACGCAGTATAAGATCATCGTCCGCGTCAGCCCCATGGCGATGGAGCATTGGGCGATGCAGTACGCAGGGTATGTTCGCGTAGTATACCCCCAAACGCTTGTTGAAAGAATCAAGGACCGCCTCGCGAAGGCGGGGGAGGAATATGAGGATTGAAAAAGGAGTTAATAATGGTAAACAGTTCTGATTATTCAAATTGCAGAGATACCGCCTTGGAATTTCTGTTCTTCAGTTATTTCAAAATAACTCCTGACGAGGCTGTAGACTTTTGTCAAGCTTTGAACAGTGCTATTGAGGTAGCGTACTCTGATGCCACTAATCAGGGAGCTTTTAATGTCCAGATGCAGAAGTTAAAAGAAGAATTCGAGAAAGAGAAAAAATCTCTTTATAACTGTATCATTTCCGCAAAAGATCGAGCTAAAACGGATATATACTCATTAATAAAAGGGGAAAAAAACTCATTGATATGTGATCAGGTAAAATTTAACGAGTGGCATGATAAATTATGTGATACGATTGTTGGTTTGTTAACAACAAAAAAAGAACAAGGTACTAAAGAGAACGGTGATATTACAAAGAGATTTACTTATGGAAATGCTCAAAAATTCATTAATATGACGTTAAAATACCTTTACGTTATGGCTGGCAGTTTGGCTCGCTCCAATAGAATTGATGATGAAGTCCAATGGTGTAATTCTGTACTTGATAAAGCACGGTTCTTTCATATACCCATTGACGATTTAATCTTAAGAGCGATTGGCAAAAACACTAGACGTATGAAAAAACGGAGCGATACTGTTAAGTATATGTTAGAAAAAAGAATCATTCCTAAGAAACACGGCTATTTTGAGAAATCACATCTTTCGTGTGATTACTATGTTGACGGATCTCAGCGGTGGAGTAATATGAATCAAGAAGACTATAGTTGTTTCAAAGAAGAAGAATTATTCGAAGAAGCTAAAGAAAAAGGCAAATCGAGAACTGTACTCGAATGGGAGAACAAAGCATGGATCGAACAATCCATCTTAAGTAGGAAAAAACACTAACTAACTGATTGAACAGTCTTCACGGGATGATAAAGAACCTACCTTTTAACGTGAAGAAAACAAATCATTAAAAGGAAAGTCAACTAATTGGATGCAATAAGGAGGTATGAAATGAGTCGAGAAAAATACATCAAAGAGCTTGAAAATGTCTACAGGAAGTATTATCGCGATGCAAACGGTCTGTGCAAATACTATTCACGGTGTAAGGAAGGGATACCAAACAATCAGGAAAAATTCCAATCAGATAGGGCTCTTGTTGGAGTTGAATATGGAGAAGACCCAAGCATTCCCAATATAGTAGTTGTTGGGTTGGAAGGGCTTGGCAAGGCGGGTATCATCCAGTCGATAGATTATCCAAGTGAAACAGTTTACAACCCTCATTATAAGGGGGTACGATATATTCTCGCATATATCTTTAGCAAGATCGCGGGAGCTACACCCCCTTCCAATTCGTTAAAGAGTGAATTGATACGTTATTCTGATTATGTCAGAAAATATACACTTTTGAACTGTTATAAGTGCGCTTTCGATAATAAAGCACAAGGTTTGCCTCACACTGATGAAATGAAATTGAATTGTCAAAGGATCCTTTGTGAAGAAATTAAAGCATTGAATCCGGATTTTTTAATTATTCAAGTAAAGAATAATCGTCCTGAGAATCTTGCGAAGAACATTTGTGATTTGTATGAAGGATGTTTAGAAATAGTGAAGGGGGACGACTCAACCGGGGTATATAAAATACCTCGTAGAGGAGCTAACCCATTGTTATTGATTTGGACTTACCATGGTTCAAGTGATCCAGACCCGAAGAAAAGAGCATGGACAAATGATTACAAGAACGGATGTAAATACATCAAAGATATACTTAACGATGTATTGGATAAGGCTATTGAGGAGTACAAAAAGTATGGAACAAATAGTTAAACCATCCATCGGCCCGTTTTTCTATCGAAAAGGCAAACTGATTTACAACGCTTTGCCGGCGGAGGAGTGTAGGAAGCAGTTCGACAAGCTCGACAACTCCTACGGTCACGAAAAGCTGTGGGACGAGAAGGTCGGAGTCGGCGACTACATCTTCTGCCCCCGCGGGCGTGTGGTGTGGGACGCGACGAACGACCGGGCGATAATCTACATCGACCGCTGTATCAACAAGCCCGCCGTGCTGGAGAAGATCAGCGAGGCGTTCGGCCTCGGCGACAACTACGTCGTCGAGTCAGACAGCCACTACCGCTGCCGCCGCTGCGTCGGCGACATCTTCGCGGACTGACAACAGAATAATCCCCCCGGGACCGTGTTTTCACGGTCCTTTTTCGTTGCCTGACGGGGCGGATGAGTCCCTCGCAGATCGATTTTTCGCGTTCCGAAAAAATTAGTTGAAAAAATTCAAGGTTTGTTCACACCTTTTGTGTTATAATATGGGTCCGCTTTCCGGAGCGGGGGTGCGAGATCGCCTCCGGCCCCCTCCCCGGGATTCTTTTTTTCACCCTTTTTTCAAAAAGAAGACTAAATTCCGGACTCCGAACGACTTATATCCTGTCCCAAATGTATCGACCGTCAAAAACGCGTTCCTCCCACAAAAGAATCCGGTTTTTTTCAAAAAACCGGACTAAATATCGACAGATCCGCGACTTATAGTGTGGAAACTTGTTATTTTTCAAAAAACGTCCGCGTTCCGCCGGGCGGACTTCCTCATTTTTTCCTCGGCGCGAGACGCGCCTAAAACCGGGGCCCTCAGATACGTGTCCCGTATTCGGTACATCGGACGTTTTATAATGGTCTTGCAAAAGAACGGGGAGGATGAATGATGAACGACAAGGAAATAAGAAAGATCCTGATCGCGTATCTTCAGGCACGGGGTCTCGAGATGCGGATCTATCAGGAAAAAAGCATCGGGAACGCCGTATGCGATCTTATGACCGTCACCGACAAACTGACCGGATACGAGATAAAAAGCGACCGGGACAACTACCGTCGGCTGGACGAGCAGGTCCGTACGTACGACCGTTTCTTTGATGAGAACTACATCGTAGTGGGTCACAGCCACGCGTCGTCCGCCGAGGACAGGGTGCCCGCTCACTGGGGGATCATCCTGATAGAAAAAGACAACGTCACCGTCAAGCGGCAGGCGAGAGTAAACAGATCGGTGTCACGTCGGTCACAGCTCTCCGCTCTGTGGAAACTGGAACTGAAAAACATCCTTCTAAAGAACGAGATGCCCCTGTTCGCCCTGAAGGACAAGGGATATATCGCCGACAGGATCGCCGCGGAAGTCGAGGACGGGATCCTGCGTGAGCAGATCGCGTACGAGCTCCTGCACCGGGATTATTCGATATTTGAGGAAGCGACGGACCCCACCGTTTACGTGGAGGGGGCCCGGGCTGAACTCCCCGAGAGAGAACTGATCGACACGCTGTCCGAAAACGATCTGGACGAATTCACCCTCGATCAATGGATCGGGATCTACAAGAAGGCGCGGGAGATACGCGAACAAAAGGAATCTATTTTCGTGCAAAAGCCCGCGGAGCCGCGCGTGCCGCACGAGATCCCCTACACCGACATCGAGGTGTCCCTCGGCGCGCCGTGGATCGGCGTCAACATCATAAACGAATTCATCTCCCACATCATATACGGGCACGACAACGCGACGGGTCTCTGCATGTACGAGCCCGTCACCGGTAACTGGTTCGTGGAAAACAAACGCTCCTGGCTTATTTCAAGGTACAGCGATCTGACGGTGAAATACGGAACGGATCGGTATAACGCCCTTTACATCATCGAAGCGTCGCTCAACCTGCGCGAGATAAAGATACTGAACAAGAAAGGAAAATACGACGAGCGGGAGACCGTGGCGGCGCTGGAGAAGCAGAAAAGGATCGAAAAAGAGTTCAAAGACTGGATCTGGCTCGACGAGGACCGCCGCTGGGAGATCGAGGAGGCGTACAACAAAATGTTCGCCGGCCTCGAGAAAAAGAAATACGACGGTAGCCGGCTGGACTTCGAGGGGATGGACCCGAAGTACGATCTCTACGACTACCAGAAGGACGCAGTACAGAAGATACTCGAATCGAAAAACACCCTGCTCGCATTTGACGTGGGCGCCGGAAAGACGTATATCATGATCGCAGCCGCCATGAAAATGAGGAAGGACGGCATCTCGCGCAGGAATATGTTCGTCGTTCCGAACCACATCGTCGGCCAGTGGGAGAAGATCTTTACGGAACTTTACCCCTCCGCGAAGGTACTGGCGATAGAGCCGAAATCGTTCAAGCCAGAGATGCGCCAAAAAGTGTTGAGACAGATCAAAGAGGGCGACTATGACGGCGTGATAATCGCGTACAGCTGCTTTGAAATGATCCCGCTGTCCGAGGATCTGGTGCTGGACAACATGAGTCATGAGCTCGGCCGGCTGGAGTCCGCCATACGGGAACTGCGCAAAGGCCACGACCCGAATATCTGGCGCAAGAATAATCTTCTGGAGAAGGAAAAGCAGCGGATCTCCAAGATGACCATGGATTTCATCCGTAGCATGACGCCTCCCGAAAACAGCGGCGTAACCTTCGGAGATCTGGAGATCAGCACGCTTTTCCTCGATGAGGCGCACAACTACAAGAACCTGCCTATCGAGACTAAACTGAAAAATCTGAACGGGATCAACACGAAGGGCTCCGCCAAGTGCCTCGATATGCTGCACAAGATCAGATACGTGCAGAACTCGGAGAACGGCCGCGGGGCGGTGTTCGCCACCGGCACTCCCCTTTGCAACTCCATCTCCGACGCGTACACGATGCAGATATACCTGCAGTACGAGGAACTGGAGCGATCCCATCTCGAGCTGTTCGACAACTGGGTGAAGACTTTCGCCAAGCCGGAGCAGCTCATGGAAATCGACGTGGATACGTCGAAATACCGCATGGTGCGGCGATTCGCGCGGTTTCACAATCTGCCGGAGCTCTCTAGGCTGTTCTCGCAGATCGCCATATTCTACGCGGTAGACGGCGGTGACGATCTGCCGGACTTCGAAGGCTACACCGACGTGGTTATCGAAAAAAACGGGCGGTTGAGTGACTACATGAAATCCCTCTGCGCGCGGACCGAGGAGATCAGAAAAGGAAAGATCGATAAAAAGTTCGACAACATGCTGAAGGTCAGCACAGACGGCCGCAAGGCGGCGCTGGATCTGACTCTGGTCGGGGAGGAACAACTGTACGACGACACCTCGAAAGTCATGCGCTGCGTGAAAAACGTCGTGGAACTCTACCGGAAAAACGATGGGTGCACTCAGCTCGTTTTCTGCGACTACTCCACTCCGAAGGGAGAGAATTTCAGCGTTTACAAAGAGATAAAAACGCGGCTCACGGAGGAAGGGATCCCGGGAGAGGAGATCGCCTTCATCCACAGTTACAACACCGAGGCGCGCAAGGTGGAACTGTTCCGCCGGTTCAACGCCGGGGAGGTGCGCGTGCTGATCGGCTCCACGTTCAAACTCGGTATCGGAGCCAACGTGCAGACAAAACTGAAGGCGATTCACCACCTCGACGTTCCGTGGCGGCCCGCGGACATGGTCCAGCGGGAGGGGCGCATCATCCGCCGGGGGAACGAGAACGAAAACGTGCTGATCTACCGATATATAGCGGAGGGCAGTTTCGACTCGTACTCCTGGCAGATTCTCGAAACGAAACAGAGGTTCATTTCCCAGTTCCTCTCCGGCAGCTCCTATCAGCGCTCCGTCTCCGACCTGGAGGACAACGTCCTCACCTACGCGGAGGTCAAGGCGCTGGCTCTGGCGGAACCGCTGATGAAACAGCTCGCCGAGGCGGAAAACGAGGTGAAAAGTCTGCGGATCGTCGTCGAAAAGGAAAAGGAATCTATGAAGTCGCTTGAGAAGGAGGAGCAAAAGCTCAAGCGCCGCCTGAACGTACTGTTCAATCGCAGTCTGCCAGACGCTTACGTGACGCAGGATATGCTGCAACAGTACGACGGAGAGAAACGGGCCGAGGCGTCAGGACAGCTTTCGAAAGCGCTTACCCCCGGATTCCTTTTCGGACAGGAGGAAGATAAACCGCTGACGGCGCTCTGTTTTTCCGTCGTCCGCCCCGAATCACAATCCGAGAATAAGCCGTACGTCCTGCTCCGCCACGCGGGAGAGGATTATCCGGTGGAGATGGGCGACTCCGCCAAGGGAAACGCACGCCGTGTGATGAACTTCATCTCGTCGTTCGACAAAGTGATCGACAGGATCAACATGGCCATAAATGAAGTGAATGACAGAATCGATCAAATCGAATATATCATGAAAAATCCCGACGAAACGAACGTCATAAAGCTGAGAGAGAGGGAGGAGGAACTCAAAGAACTGAGAGAGCTCGTCAAATCAGATTCTTTTGCGGACTGAATCTGAAAAACAGGTTATTCATCTGATTGCCGTGATGTGGAAAAACTAATTTCAAAAACGCCCCTTTTGTTAATAGTTTGTTAAAGGTTTTTCGGCCCCTTTTGTGTTATAATATGGGTCCGCTTTCCGGAGCGGGGGCGCGAGATCGCCTCCGACCCCCTCCCCGGGATTCTTTTTTTCACCCTTTTTTCAAAAAAGCAGACTAAATTCCGGACTCCGAACGACTTATAGGTGCCACCGAAAGTATCAATCGAAAAAACGAGTTCCATCGAAAAAATCCGGTTTTTTTCAAAAAAGCGGACTAAATTTGAAAAAACCGCGACTTATAGGGTGGAAACTTGTTATTTTTCAAAAAACGTCCGCGTTCCGCCGGGCGGACTTCCTCATTTTTGCCTCGGCGCGGGAGTCGCGCACCGGGCCGGGACCCGGAAAATCGTGTCCCGCTTTCGGGACATAACGTGTTGTACAATGAGAACGCAACGAAGAAAGAGAGGAAAAAAGATGAAAGAGATCATTACGAAAAAGCTCCGTTTGACGCCAATGGAAGCGGCCGAATGGGAATCATACGTTTCGCACGTGATCGACGCCGGGGAGGTGTATCTCCAGTACGGGCTCGAGCCGTCCGACGAGTTGCTCCAATGGATCAAGGAGCCGACGAAGGACGTCATTTACTACTCGATCGTCCCGCATGATGCGGGAGAAGCCGTCGGTTACGTAGGGATCACCCCACGAAGCAACAACCTCGAATACTACGTGTTCAGGGAGCACCGCAGAAAGGGCTATGGATCCGAGGCGGTGGCCGCCTTCACCTCCGCATACCTCGCCGGCGCCGTGACTGGAGGGACGGAGGAGGCCGTCGTTGCCGAGACGCTGACAGACAACGACGCGTCCATCGGCATGCTCGAGAAGATCGGATATCAGAAACACTCGGAGGGGATCATGATACTCTGTGACTGTTCTGCCGCGGCGGTGTCGGTTTACACCTATCCCGGCTGCGACGACGATATCTTCGCCTGAACGGCGGAAAGGAGTTGCCTATGAACTACAAAGAATATGCCTTGTCCGTGAGGGACGCTCCCGTATGCGGCGGTCTCGTATTCAAGCCCACCGGTTTCTGGCACAGACCGGGCGAGCTTCCGCTCCGCCTGGTCGGCCGGGACCGGAGCGCGGCTGTCGTTAAGGTGCCGCCCCGCGCATCCAACAGATACGGAGAACAAAGGCCCGTCGTTTCCTTTGCTCCGGACGTATTCAGCGGCGATGAAGCCGTCACGGATATAATCCTGCCCCCGACCGTGCGCTCGATCCCCGCAGGGGCGTTCGCGGGCTGCTCGGGTTTGAAGAACGTGACGATCCCGAAAAGCGTCATGAAGATCGGGAAAGGGACCTTTGACGGGTGTTCTGGTCTCGAGGACGTATATTACGAAGGGACCCGCGAAGAGTGGGAAAAGATCGACGTGGTACGGGAGAGATTTGAGAAGGAGTTCGGCGGACTTATTCCCGGCACTCCGGTCTCAGAGCTTGTGGATGAAAGAAGGATCTCCGTCCCGGGGAACGAGGCGCTGTCCCGCGCGACCGTTCATTTCGGGTGCGACCCGGAGGATTGCTACTGAAAAGGGAGGATCGGTCATGGAATTTGAATTATCGGGAAAAGCTCCGCGAAAGGAGCTGCTTTTTTCCCTATTTAACGGGAAGAAAGACCCGCGAGAGGTCGGATCTTCGCGTCCCGTTTCCGGGACATGACAGATGGTACAATAGGGACGAAAGATAAAAAAACGGGAGGTGCAAGATGAGATACTACAAGATCACGGCGAGGGCGGCAGACAGGGATTGGGTCAAGGAATATAAGGACAGGGAGAAGAGAAACGATATCATCCGGGAAATCGCGGACAAAAGCGAGGAGTTCAATCAGAAGACGGCCGGCCGCTTTGCCTTTGTCTCCGGGATCGACCGCGACAGGATCACGGCGGGGATCATCTCGAGGGATCCGAAAAGCGTCGGAAACTGCGCGCGGACTTTCTTCCGGGCGCTGGGTCTCCGGACCGGGGAACCGGACGTTACCGAGATCACGTTCTCGTCCGCCGTGTCTCTAATCAGAAACGCCGACTGCTGGGACTTTATTGAAGATGACGGGGAAGTTTATGAAACGTTCGGCGTCCATCTGCTGAGGGAATACTACGGACGCCTTGATCTGAAAGAATATATCCTCGACGAACGGGATGACAAGGCGTCCCGGTACGCCGCGGCGGAGGATCTGCTGGCGGACGAGACGCTGGTCCCCGAGCTGGACCGGATCTATTCGGGAAAGACGGGCTGCAAGGCGTTCGGCCATCCCGTCCACTACTACGTCGAAACGGACGACCGCGAGACGGAGGGCGCCATGGTAAAGACGCTCCTCGGGGCCCTTTACGAAAACGGCCGGCTCAGGAGCCGCCGGTACAGCGTCGTTGACGTCTGTCCCTGGAGAGATCTGCCGAAGGCAGCGCTGGATCAGCTTTACGGGAGCGCGGAGGACGGCGCCGTCGTGATCCGCTACACACCCGTGCCGGAGGGCGATGATTCCGGGTACGCCAGCGGCGAGATGGACGCCGTGGAGACCGTTTGCCGACGGATACTGGAATACCGCAACCGCACCCTGACGCTGATAAGTTTGCCCCGGACCTGCGCCAAGACGAAGAAGCTGTTCGCGGAGCGGCTCGGTCCACTCGGAATGGTGGCAATCAAGGAGAACCTCGCCGGCGCGGAGAGGGCGGAGGCATTCCTGAAGAAGATGTGCCGCGCACGACGCATCCGGTGCGACAGAAACCTTACGGGCAAGCTCGAACCTGAGGCGCAGTATCTGCCGGACGATTTGAGAAAGATGTTCGAGGAGTGGTACAACGACAAGATGCGGACGAAGATATTCCCGCAGTACAGGGACTTCGCCGTGAGCAGGGAAGAAGCGGTGAGAGAGGTGGCGCAGGGCCCCGCCATCGACGAGCTGAACGGTATGATCGGCCTCAGCGCCGCGAAGGACGTCATCATGAAGGCACTTGCCTATTATAAGATGCAGAGAATGTACTCGGACCGCGGGATCAGCCGTGACAAGCCCGCCATGCACATGGTGTTCACGGGCAACCCCGGCACCGCCAAAACCACGGTCGCGCGGTTGTTCGCCAGGATCATGAAGGAGAACGGCTTGCTCTCCAAAGGTCATCTCGTGGAGGTGGGACGCTCTGATCTGGTGGGCAAGTTCGTGGGATGGACGGCGCCTACCGTGAAGGCGAAGTTCAATCAGGCCAAGGGAGGAGTACTGTTCATCGACGAGGCGTATTCACTTGTCGACGACAGAAACGGGCTCTTCGGAGACGAGGCGATCAACACCATCGTCCAGGAGATGGAGAACAGGCGGGAGGACCTGGTGGTGATATTCGCCGGATACCCCGCCGAGATGGAGGATTTCCTCGCGAAGAACCCGGGGCTCCGTTCCCGCATCGCGTTCCACGTCCCCTTCGCCGACTACGATTCGGCGGAGCTCTGCGGCATCGCACGGATGATCGCGGAGTCGAAGGGCGTGACCCTGACGGACGGAGCCGTGGCGAGACTGTCGGTTCTGTTCGACGCCGCGCGGACGCAGCCGGATTTCGGCAACGGCAGGTACGTCAGGAACGTTATCGAGATGTCGAAACTCAATCAGGCGAGCCGGATCATGACCATCGATCCTGATCACGTAACGGACGAGATCCTCACCTCCATCGAGGCGGACGATATCGAGATCCCCGTGATCCGGACCGCGCCGCAGAAGCGTCTGATCGGCTTCGCGTCGTGAACCGTATCTGGTACATAACGAAGCGTATAATGAAATCGAAATAAAGGAAAAGAGAGGTAAAACGAATGAACGCATTTGACAGGATCATCGGCTACGAGGCGGTAAAGACGGAGCTTTGCGGAATCGCGGACGCGCTGGCCAACGGCGAGGCGTACGCGAAACTGGGAGTGACGGCTCCCCGGGGTCTGCTCCTTCACGGAAACCCCGGCGTCGGCAAGACGCTGATGGCGAACGCTCTGATCGAAATGAGCGGGAGGCCCGCTTTCGTCTGCCGGAAGGACAAACCTAACGGCGACTTTGTGAACGCCATCAAAAAGACTTTCACGGACGCTGCCTCCGCCGCGCCCTCCGTCGTGTTTCTCGACGACATGGACAAATTCGCCAACGGAGACCGCGACCACCCCGATACGGAGGAGTACGTGACCGTCCAGTCGTGCATCGACGAGGTGAGAAACCTGGACGTGTTCGTCCTCGCCACCGCGAACAGGATACGCGCGCTTCCTCAGTCTCTCCTGCGTGCGGGACGGTTCGACAGAGTCATCAAAGTACAGAATCCCCGGGGCAGGGAAGCCGCGGATATAATCGCCCATTACATGAAACAGAAGAAGTTCGTCGGGGAGATCGATCCCGCGGTGGTCGCCCGGCTGATGAACGGATGCTCCTGCGCGGAGCTTGAGACCATCATCAACGAGGCGGGGCTGTACGCCGGCTTCGACCGCTCCGACGAGATCACTCCGGAACACTTCATGAAGGCGTTCCTTCACACGGTCTATGACGTCCCGATCGGGGTGCTGGGCGCGGAGATACCTGACACCGATCTCGACGACGGATCCGATACCAGAGCCAGGATCGTCTGGCATGAGGCGGGCCACGCGACGGTGGCGGAGGTGCTCGATCCCGGTTCCGTGTCCCTGGTCTCCGCGTACTGCCGGGAGAGGGACATGGGCGGATTTACCTCCTGCTTCCGCGGCGACAGCGACGGATCCTGCGAGGAGGTCTACGACGACGTGTGCGTCGCCCTCGCAGGAATGGCGGCGCAGGAACAGAAATTCGGCGCTATCGACGTGGGTTCCGCGGAGGATATTGACCGCGCATTCGAGAAGCTGTGGCAGCTTGTGACGAAGAACTGCGTCCGCGGTCTCGGGCTGCATGAAAACGACTTCACCTTCAGCACCTCGTCGGAGCTGACCTCAAAGCAGGAGCAGGCGGTGGCGGCGGAGGCGGAGAAATACTTCCGCCGGGCGAAGGAGATACTTTCCGTCAACCGTGATCTGTTCGGGGCGATCGCCCGGGAGTTGTCGAAGAAGGGGGTCCTCAACACCGCGGATATCGCGCGGATCAGGGAAGAATGCCGCACCGTCCCCGCGGCCGCCTGATATGCGTATCAAACGGCTCGAGATCGACGGGGAGGAGACGGTCGGCGGCGCCCGCGACGGCGCCGTGACGGCCGTCTGCCCCGACCCCGGCATAGCAGTCCGCGCCGTGTGCTCCGTTCTCCTGCTCTCGCCGACCCTGAAAATCGCCCCGCTTCGGGCGAAAATCAGGGCGGAGGTCGCGGCGGGAGGCCGCGAATACCTCGTTCGCGCCGGTCCCCGGTCGTTTTCCGTGGCGGATCCGTCGGACGGCGGGGACAGGACGGACGAATACCGCGCGCTCATGAGCCGCAGCCCTGAGGAAGACCGGATCCTGCTGTTCGGCGGGGACGAGGGAAACGCCCTCGCCCGCTACATGAATGAGGACCGGTTTTTCAAGCCGGGAGAGCTCTCCCGCGTCACCTGCGGCATGGGCGCGACCCGCACGTTCCGCGACTGCCTCCGGGATTATACGGAAAACCGCTCCCTTTTGACGGACGACGAGCGGGATCCTCTGCTCTCGTTCCTTGACGCGGCGCGTTTCTGGGACGAGTTCGGGAGAATCCGCGATTTCCGGTACGAGGGGAAGCCGCTTCTTGTGAGAGACGCGGACGCGGAGACGGCGGACCGTCTGGTACGGCTCGCCGGAGAGACGGACAGACAGATATTGATTCTGACGAGGGTGCAAGGGATTGAGAAGACGAAGGAATAGCTGCATGAAGATCGATTACGGCGGTATCGACGCCGCCATGGAAAGAATAGCCCGCAGGTATGACCTGCGGGCGGCGCTGAGACTGTGTCCGTATATTTCAAAAAGGATCGGCATCGCCGAGTGGATAGTGGCGTGCGACATACGGCGGAGGTATAGGAGAGGATAAATATGTATAAAAAGATGATTCCGATGCCCTGCTCATACACCGTGACGGAGGAGGAGGCCCGCTTTGACGACGTCTCCTCCGTGGACGCTATTTATAAAACTAAAACCGATCTGAGGAAGTACTCCCGTGCGGCTGTGAAGGACGGCGTACTGACTTTTTACTGTCAAACGTTCACCTGTGCGGTCTGCGGAAAGAAGACACCGGCATATCAGGATTTCTTCGGCCACATCGGGTATTATGGAAAGGACTATCACACCTGTTTTGCAGACATTGAGAAATGGGCCATGGGTCAACTCGACATATTTGCCTGGGCAGAGGAAAAGGAACTGAACGTGCCGCTTGTTAACGGCAACGGACTGAAGTGCCCGAAATGCAGATTCTCATTCCTTGACGGGAACTCCGGACCTAACCCGGTTGTAACCGCGAGCCGCGGAAAGATCTCCGTTTCTGCCGATGTTGCCGCTGTTCCTTTCTTCGCAGTTTCCGAGAAAAAACAAAATCCAATTGAAACTATGACGTTTAACCTTAAAAAAGGGAAAGTGTATATCACATACACCGAGCGTGGAAGTAAGTCGCCCATTTATGCCCGTGATATAACTTCGGAAAAACATTCGTTCATAAGTTTAACGACCGCCATATTGCTAAAATACAACGAGCAAATCTATCGGGAGGTAGCGGCTCTGTTTGAAAAATACGGAGGACGTCCCCTCCCGTTCGATCCGGAAGAAGCGGATCTGCGACAATATATCAAGTCGACGGTATTTGTCGGGTATGAGAAGGATTTTTACAGATCTATCCCGTTTGACGAGAGCGGCGTGACCGTCGAAAAATCTTTCAGGAGGGCGGCAAGGGCGATCAGGTTTGCTTCCCGGGTTTCGGAGCTTCTGAAAAAGTCCCGTCTGCCGGACGTGAAAAGCGTGAGAAAGATCCTGTTCACGTATCCGGATTATCTGTTCTACCTGCCGGAGCTCGAGCTGATTTGGGAACTCTCATGCGACGTCAACAGATTTGCCGGATTGCTTCAGAGACGGACAAAAAACTTCTATGAGGTTCTCGCTATGCTTCATACGAGACCGTCTGTTGCGGCGTTCCTGCGCGATTACGTCATAACGACCGGCACGGAAATAGAAAAGCCGACGGAAAACGGAAGGATAGAGACCCGCGGCGGCTCGGCTCCTCTGTTCTCATACGCTACAAGTTACGCGACTCTGACGGAAGACGGGAAAAAGGCGGAACGGGAGAAATGGGTCAGAAACAACGGAGTGAAGTCTATCCATTCCGACACCGCCGGACCGTTTTTCTCCCGGCCGGTCCCGAGGTTCGTCTATGACGACGTGGATTCCACGATCCCGGATGAGACCGAGATCGACGGATTCGTATTCTCAAGACTTTGCAGCACCGGAGAGTACGAGGAGGCGGGACGAGTTCTCGAAAACTGTCTCCGGGGCTGGCATCACCATAATACCGACGTCTGGGTCATAAGGAAGGACGGAGAGATCCTCGCGGCCGTGGAGGTGTTCAAACTGGATATCATGCAGGCGCTGCAAGCGCATAACGAGGAGATCGAGCCCCGGAGCGAGCTTGGGATCGCTCTCGGGAGATGGAGGAGAAAATACGGACTGGAGTTCGACGAAGACTTTGAATACGAGCCCGATGTCTGAGCCCCCGTCCTGCAGAAAATGAAAATTCCCATGAAACGGGCAGACACGTCCCGAAAACGGGACATTACGTGGCGTATAATAAACTTGTAAACAGAAAACGGGTCAAGGGATGACCGAGGAGGTAAAAATGGAGATCACCGAATTCAGAGGAGAATACGCATTTCTTTCAAATTTCTATAAGTCGCCCGTACTTTACGACGGAATCGCTTATCCGTGCGTGGAATGCGCGTTTCAAGCCCAAAAGTGTGCTGACCGGGATGGAAGGTATAATTACTCTTTGGAAAACAATCCTGTTCGCGCCAAAATGATGGGGAAGAAAGAAAAACTGCCTCCCGATTGGGATACGCGCTCCGTTGAGATAATGGAGAAGCTTCTGAGGGCCAAGTTCAGCGATCCCGCACTTTCCGCCGCTCTCGCCGCTACCGGAGACGCCGTTATCGTCGAGGGAAACAGATGGCACGATAACAAATGGGGGAGATGCACCTGCGATCGGTGCCGCGATAAAGAAAGCCTCAATCTGATGGGCAACCTGCTTATGAAGATCCGGAACGAAATAATTGCCGGAAAACTTTCGGGAGGAAATGATGTATAAACTCGGAGACTGGGTCGATTGTTCGGCGTATCTGATCCCTGCTCGGGACGGAGTGAGATTTGATTATATAGACGCCGACCATACCGACGTCGGACGTCGGATCTGCGTTATATGCAGCGAATCGGGCAGTCCATACGAGGCGTGGGAGAACTCGTACGAGCGTATCGATCATTCGTATATCATCCATACGTCCCGAATCCCGGTCGACGCGGTCGTAAGACAGGGAGAAAAAGCGGAGCTTGCCAAAGCGTATTACGTAAGACGGGAAAAGCGATTCCGCGGGATCGTCGTCGGACTGAAAGACGTCGTGACAGAAGGCACGATCATCGCTGACGGGACGGTGTACGACGACGGATTCACGTTCGAAAAAAAGCCGACAAAAACGGTTCCGTGCGCGGTCGTTTGCTACGCGATGGGGAACAAGAAAAGGACCGTTCCGCTTTACG